>OFGE01003005.1_pt1 | contig 11721 bp, 14 predicted proteins | sample 1521681 | NCBI WGS metagenome assembly OFGE01 (sample SAMEA3504093, study PRJEB24116) | mouse gut metagenome | biome: mouse gut; feature: mouse-associated habitat; material: faeces | place: Denmark | collected 2011 | reverse complement strand
TAATACAAATGGTTATCCAAACATCAACAATCCTTCCAGAGGTTATTTCTAAACATAGTATAACATAAAGCAAATCTTATAACAATGCTTTAAGCAACATATATCTATTATACCTTCTTCTTATATATTCTTTTTTTATTTCTCTTTTTCTTCTATAAAAGAAAAAAAGTTGAAAAATATCAACTTTCATTTTCTAAAAGTTTTTCTAATTGCGAAAGAAAATATAAATTATCATTATATGTTCTTTTTTTAGGACCTTTTACATGCTTATTTCTACTTCTTTCCTTATAACCCACATATCTACTCATTAATAATTCATCAATATTTCCACCATGAATAAATTTTCCACTTGTATGTAAAACTTTAGCCCCCTTAACAATCACTAATGAAGCCAATCCATAATCTTGTGTAATCACAATATCACCATCTTTCACCTCATTAATAATCATTAAATCAACACTATCTTTTCCTATTTCACAATATCTCACTTCACACTTCATCAAATTAGATACATGAGCATAATCTAAAAAAACAATCATCTGTATTTGGTATTTTTGAGATATTTCATATATTTGTTCCTTTTGTGGACAAGCATCTCCATCAATTAACAATCTCATATCAATTTCAAAGCCATAAGAATCACAATGCTTAAGATTCCCCCAATAAAACCACCAAGATGTCCAGTTTTAGAAACACGACTATTAAAAATAGTATAAACAAAATTAATCGCAATAATAGAAAAAAAACTTTCAAACAATTCATAAAATGCTCCACCATGAATAAAGGCTAAAGCGACAATCGCTCCAAAAAAGCCATATGCTACACCACTTGCTCCAAATGTAATAGTATGATTACTTTGTTCTGAAACTTCAGAAGCAGAATAACATAACAAAGAACTTAAAATCATAGAAATAAATATCAAATAAAGATAAGGCATTGTCCCTAATAAAGACTCAAAAAATTGACCTAAATCATATAAAATATAAGCATTCATCAAAAAATGAATAAAATCTATATGTATAAAATTACAAGTTATAAAACGATAATATTCCTTTTTCTCTCTTACATTAGGAGGATAAAATGCTCCCAATTTCATTGCACAATATAATTTATCTTCTTTATTAATAAATTGAATATAAACAAAAATGATTAAACATATCAATATATATAAATTTGTTATCATTCTTCCACAGTTACCTTTCTTGTCTTTTTCATTATATTTCCATCACTATCACTCACTGAATAAGTCAATAAATATTCTCCCACTTCTTGAACATTCACTTTTCCTTCTACTTTTATTCTATCAGTAATATCTCCCTCAATATCATCATAAGCTTTAACATTTTTTAAAGGATCAAAAGAACTATTTAATGGAATAACAACACTTTCAATTCCTGTTATATGTGGTTTAACCTTATTTCTACTCACAACAATTTTAACCCTTAAGGCAGCTGATTGATTGCCATGTTCATCTTTTACAACAATCCTTTCTATATAAGAACCTTCTGTTGTATAAGATTTTGATGTAATATACTGATCAGTTTCTTCATTATAAAAATAAACATAAGTCTTAGAATAATCTTTTATCTCTTTAATTAAATCTTTAGCTTTAACATTTTTTCCTAACCCAATCTCAAATTCAACCTTTTTTAATTGTACTTTTGGTTTGATTGTATCAACAATTTCAATATCAAAATCATAAACTTCTCCAAAATATTCTATTGAAGCATGATATAAACCAACTTCTGTTGAAACACCTTTCATATTTAATTTTATACTTTCCAATATAGAATTATTAGCATTTACATAATCTTCAACTTTTGTTGAGATTTCTTCACCATATTCAAACGTAAAACAATTTCTCTTTAACTTAATAGGTATAATTGTCAATGTTAAATAGATCAATATAACATCAATCATAATAAAGCAAGATAAAATTGTAATAATGATTTTATTCTGCATTGACTACACCTCCATTATCATTATAGCAATACAATATGAAATTTCTGTGTCATATTATAACCCTTTTATATAAAAAAATCATGTGATTTATATATTTTCTTTCCCATATTTTTTCTTTAATAATTTTATAAAAATAATTTTTATATCTTGAACTTTTAAAGAACAGATATTTTATGTTAAAATATCTTCATAGATGGGAGGAATATTATGAATTTTATAATGATTATACTTTCATTTTGTGCAGGTATTTTTGGTACTTTTTTAGGAGGTACACAAACATTTATATGTACAGGTTTCGTTGGTTTAATTGTTTCTTTTTTAACATTATCAGGTTATAATGTTCAATTTTTAAATGATTTCATTTTAAATGTTTTATTTTTACCTTGTATTATTTTTAATGGTGCTGCAATCGCAACAGCATATGCTGCAAAAAATCATGATATAAGAGGAGTACAAACAGATCGTAGTTTATTATTCACAAAAGATTTTAAGGTTTATTTATGTGGTGGTTTTTTTGGGGTTATAGGATACCTTTTATTTACTTTTTTTACATCATACGCTTTTCCTTTAGATATAGGTGCTTTAGTTGTTGTTATTGTTGGAATAATGGGAAGATTACTTTTTAATCAAGAACAATGGATTAATAAACAACCTTTTGCACCTTCTCGAAATGCTATGTCTCGTTTACTTATATTTCAATTAATTCTTTCTATTATTGTTTCACTTATCACAATTTGCCTAGTTGAATTAACACATATTACTGCTATTGGATTTTATGTAAGTGCATTCTCTCTAATATTTGTTTTTAAGTACCCTCAGTTTCCTGCCACACATCATATTTCTATGGTTGTAGGATATGCTTTTGCTCAAACAAATAATATTTTGATTGCTGTTTTATTTGGTATTTTATCACAACTTATATTTACTCTTTTTGGTACACGATTTAATGTTGATTGTGGAACCCATATTGATCCTCCAGCAGTTGCTATTGGAATATTGAGTTTTATTATATTTATATTTTTATAAAAGGAGAAAAATATGAAATTCAAAGATTTGGAACCATATATTTTAAAAAGACAAGCTCTTAATGCTGCATTAACACTTTTTTCTTGGGATCAAGATACAGAAGCTCCAGAAGAATCAGTAGAACAAACAGCCACTTATGTAGGTATTTTATCACATGAGCTATTTGAAGTGATAACTGATAAAAAAGTCAAACAATTACTTTTAGAATTAGAAAGTCAAAATTTATCCTTAGAACAAAAAACAATAATTAAAAAATGGTTAAAAGACATTGAGAAATTTGAAAAGATTCCTGCTCAAAAATATCAATCTCATCAAGAGCTTCTCATGAAAGCCCAACGTATATGGCAAAAAGCTAAAAAAGAAAATGACTATGAACTCTTTTTGCCTTATTTAAAACAAATTGTTGCAGAAGAAAAAGAGTTTGCTAAATATCGAAGAAATAATGAACACTATCTTTATGATGTTTTATTAGATGACTATGAACCAGGTTTTCAATCTCAACAATTAGATCAATTTTTTAATATGTTAAAGAAAGAAATTATTCCTTTACTACAAAAAATACAAAACTCAACACATATTATTGATAAAACTTATAACGAAAGATATTATGATATTGATAAACAAAAAACTTTTAATCATTGGATTGCTGAATATATTGGTTTTGATTTCAATAAGGGATTAATGAAAGAAAGTGCTCATCCTTTTACAACAAATTTTCATAATAAAGATGTAAGAATAACAACACATTATTATCCTCACAATTTAGAAAACGCACTTTTTTCTACAATTCATGAAAGTGGACATGCTCTTTATGAAATGAATATTGCTGATCATATAACTATGACACCTATTGGTGTTGGGGCATCTATGGGATTTCATGAATCTCAATCACGTTTTTATGAAAATATAATAGGTCGTAGTCTTTTATTTTGGAAACCTATCTATTCAAAACTTCAGAAAACTTTTGAACCTTTATTAGATGATGTAACTTTCCAACATTTTATTGATGGTATTAATAAAGTACAAACAAGTCTTATTCGTACTGAAGCTGATGAATTGACTTATTCACTACATATTATGGTTCGTTATGAAATTGAAAAGAAAATGTTTGAAGAAGATATTGATTATCATCAATTACCAACTTTATGGAACAAACTCTATAAAGAATATTTAGGAGTAACACCTTCTTTTGATAGTGAAGGTATTTTACAAGATATTCATTGGGCAGGTGGTGCATTTGGATATTTTCCAAGTTATGCTATTGGAAGTGCTATTGGTGCACAAATTTATGCTTATATGAAAAAAACAACAGATATTGAAGAATGGATTTTAAATGGTGATTTTAAAAAAATTAAAAATTATCTAAGAGATAACTTCCATCAATATGGAGCTATTTATAACACTAATGAACTTCTTCAAAAAGTAACAGGAGAACCTTTCAATCCACAATATTACATCGATTATCTTAAAGGAAAATATACTCAAATTTATCATTTATCTCATTAATAAAAAGTGGTAACTATTCAATTATACTTTTCAAATATAATTGAAAGTCCCACTTTTTTATAACTTTATTTTCATATAAATAACATCATTCATTGGATTATCATAATAAGGTTCAATTTCTTGAAATCCCATTTTTTTATATAAACGAATTGCGCTTTTTAAAGGTTGGATTGTATCAAGAAGCATTTCATCATATCCTGCAACTTTGGCATATTGAATAATATTTTTTACAAGTAATTGTCCAATTTTCTTTGAACGATATTCTGGTAAAACAAATAATCTTTTCATTTCACATTTCTTTTCATCAAATGTGTGAAAAGCAACACAACCTACAATATCATTATTTTTATTTTGTGCAACCAAAATAATCCCTTGAGGTTGAGCATATTTTTGTTCAAGATGTTTAAGTTCTTCATCAAAATCTTGAAAATCTAAATTTCTATTAAGCTCACTCATATATAATTTTATCAATCGCTTAACTTCATCAATATATTTATATCCCTTCTCTATTTTTATATTATTCATAGTTTTCCTCCATAACATAATAAGTATATAAAGTATTATTAAATAAAATCAACCTATTTCTTTTTATTTTTTATTTCTTTCATAACATTTGTTATGGATTTTAAACTTAAACCTTTTTTCCTAATTGCAACAATATAATGTGTTTCATACATTTTTTCAAAATGTCTGATCTCTGGTTCAATTTCTGGTGTCATTTGTATCATTAATGTAGGAATAATTCCAATTCGTTTCAATTCTTTATCAAAAGTCACATAAACATCTCCAGGTAAACAATCAATTTGACTATCTCTTATATTTTCATAAATATCTATCTCTATAACTTCTGATTCTATTGTTTTCATAAGAATATGAAGTTTATATATAAATTTTTTGGTAAATGAACTGTCTCTTGATTCTTTATAAAATTCGATGCTTTGAATTGTAGCAAGGGCTATTTGTTTTCTTTTTAACATTTTATATATTGTATGGTGTTCTAAATTTTGTTCCAAAAATCTAATAATATAATTAAACATAAAAGTAATTAATACGAATAAAATAACAAATGTAATCGTATTTATTAAATGATTTTTAAATAAAAAATAAAATCCCAAAAGAATAACTACTATACAAAGAAGAAGTAATATCATAAATTTATTAATTTTTTGTTGAATATAAATATACATATAAGAGAAAAGCAAGCAATATGCTTGCTTATAAACCTGCCTTTTCTAATAATTCTAAGAAATCTTCAACTGGTCTTGTTGGTATAACTTGGCAAGGAAGCTTTCCATTTCTAAATTCAGCTATTTTTCTATAAGTAACTGCATCCTCTTTTGTTGCTGCAACAAATCCATTAACCATAACATAATCAGTATTTAATACAGGTGCTTGATTACCTATATTTACTTCTTCTACTTCTAAGCCTTTTTCTAATAATTTTAAACAATCACTTGCAAATTTACAAATAACAAATTTTGTTTCATTAGGATTTTTTTGATCATATTCACATAATTCATCAATACTAAAAACTAAAACTTTAGATCCTTGTGCAGCCATTGGTAATATCATTTTTTGTATTGGATCTTTAGCCACCTCATCATTACAAACAATAATTGCATCTGCTCCAATATTATTTTTCCAAGCAGCTGCCACCTGACCATGGATTAATCTATTGTCAATTCTAATATGTTTTATCATTATCTTTTCACCCCTAATAAGTCATTTAAACAATTTATTCCCATCTTAGTATCATTTAATACCATATCAATATCAATACTTTCTCCTTGTCTTAAAGACATAATCGTCATAAGCATACCTAGATTCATGCCTGTTAAAACAGTTATATTCTCTTTTACAAGATAGGCCGCTTGATTACAAGGACTACCACCTAATATATCGGCTAGAACAATCACACCATCTCCAGAATCTAATTCCTTTATTTTATCTGTCATAAGACTTTTAAACTGTTCTGGATTATCCTCTTTTTTTAAACACAAATAATCTAGTTGTTGCAAATCTCCAAAAAACAATGAAATCGAATCAATCATTCCTTCTGCCATTTTTCCATGACTAATTAATAAAATTCCTTTCATAATTAATTACACCATAATACCAGTTGCACCTAATATAAATGTAATAACTGCAATGATAAGAATAACTTTAACAGGTGTCATTTTTTTCTTTTTTAATAAATAATAACATAAACCAACAAATAGAATTGGTAACATATAAGGTAATAAAGAATCTAAAGACTCTTGTAACTTAAATGCTTGTTCAACTGCTTCTCCAGTATTTGGATCAGTAATAGATTTGACCATTTCAAATCCTATTTGTAATCTTGATCCAAGAATACTAGGAATAAATCCTCCAATAACAGTTAATCCTAAAACACTTGCAAGTTCTTGTAATTTATCAAACGAAAATGCACTTTGCATATTATTCAATAAATTTAAAGATTGTTTATATCCAATATTGAATGCTGGCCATCTTGCAAAAAAGCAAGCCAACATAGGTAATGTTACCATTAAAATTGATAACCAATTTCCTTCAGCAGCCATTCCTGCTCCAATCAAACTGACTAGTGGTTTAACCAAAACTCCTTGAATTGTATCTCCAACACTTGCTAGTGGACCCATTAAAGCAACTTTAATGCTATCAGCAGTATCACTTTGTCCGTTTTCTTCCAATGCACATGCAATTCCACATATAGCTGCTGAACCAGCTGGATGACAATTATAAAATTGTGCATGTCTTAATAAATGTTGACATTGTTCTTCTTCAGTTCCATATAAATCTTTAATAACAGGAACCATTCCAAATGCAAATCCACTTCCTTGCATTTTTTCATAATTCATACACCATTGTAAAGCTAAATTATGACGTAATCTTGTTTTATTTAACGCTCTTTTAGAAATTGTTCTAGTTTCCATTAGAAGCACCTTCTTTCTTGCCTACAGTAATATACATATATCCAAATGCAGCTCCCAAAATAGCCAAACCTAACACAGGCACATTAGCAAATGAGAACAATGCATATCCAATAACCATGAATGGCCAATACTTCTTCAAATCCATATATGATAATAATAATGCAAATCCAATTGCAGGTAATGCTCCTCCAACAATTTGTAATCCATTAGAAAACCATTGAGCAGATGCAGCAAAATCAGAAATAACTGTTAAATAATCACTTAACATAATTCCAACAAAAATTGGTAAAGCATTTGCTATCATCCATGGAATAATCCCCATAACATGAAATCTTTCAAATGCTTTAATATTATTAGACTTTAAAGCATTTTCGGCTTTATGCAAAAAGAAAGTATTTAATGTTCTTCCCAAAATATTTAATTGCATAACAAATAAACTTAATGATGTAGCTACTAATAACCCAACATTATAATCCCCTGTTTTGCTAGCTGAAACCACACCTAAAATGGCTCCAATCTGATAGTCAGGCGTTGTTGCTCCACCAAAATTATAAAAACCTAAATTCATTAATGTACATACAGAACCTACTTGAAATCCTAATTGAATATCTCCTACAACAAATCCTGTAAATACACCACAAACTAATGGACAGTATAACCCTAATTCTGACCAATAGTCAAATGTCATTATCACGACAAATAAAGTCAAGATAATTGCAATCATTAATGTGCTCATAATATTTCCTCCTTCATAATTTGTGTATATATTATTATAATAACATATATATATTTGTGTCAACAATTTTATTTTATCTATAAAATTTTTTTAACAAAAAAAGACATCATTAGATGTCCTTTTACTGTTTAACCCTTAAATCTTCTATTTCATATGCATATTTATAACCAATATATATAGCAACACAATATTCTAATGGAGCATTATCTATTGTATATGTAATATGATCATGTTTTAATAACGCCGTATTTTTTTCTACCTCTAAATGTTCTGATAAATATTCATCAGATGGAATAGCAGTAAATCTTGATTTTGTCCTTAAACGAGGTAAGCCTAATTGATCATAATAATCATAGAGAGAGCCTGATAATACAGATATATCAAATGAAGGAACCAACTTTGCAGGTACATACGAGGTCATAATAGCAATTGGTTCTCCATCAGCAGTCCTTACTTTTACAAAATATTGTATTTTTTCATCTTCTTTTAATTCCAAATAACTTGCAACATTAGGAATATCCTTGGAATCATAGATTTTATATTCTAAAAGTTTTGAATCAGGTACCTTGTTTTGTGATTCCATATAATGTGTAAAGCTTCCCACCATTTTATAATCAGCAAAAAACAATGTTCGTTTAACAAACGATCCCTTTCCAGGTATACGTTCTATAATTCCTTCAGTAGCTAATCTTGAAATTGCCTTATTAACTGTTAAACGACTAACATTAAACCTTTTTGCTAATTGTACTTCCGTTTCTAATTGATCACCCTTTTTCAGCTTTCCATTATTTATTAAATTTCTTATATACTCTTCCACTAAAATATATCTTGCTTTTTCTTTCATGATATCACCATTTTCTATTTTACATAGAATAACAATTATTGTAAAGTTTTTTCGGTTGCTAAACAAACAATATATTTTTCTTGACATTTATATATATATTTAAATATAATGTATATATAAATGAAAGGAGAGAAAATTATGAATGATAAAAAATGGGATATGTATACATATATCTTAGAATCAAAACAAGCTGTTAGAAATATTGTTGAAAACCAAGAAGAAATTTTTCAATCTACTATAGAATATATTTCTAACAAAACCATTGAACAAATTTATATTATTGGATCAGGTACATCTTATCACGCAGCTGTTGCAGCTAAGCCTATTATTGAAAATGTTTTAGGGATTAAGGTTTTTCAATCCTATCCTATTCCCTTTAAAGATGAATTAATTTTTAATAAAAATACTTTAGTTATTGGAATTTCTCATGCTGGTATGTCTGCCTCAACAATAGCTGGATTAGACAAAGCACGAAATGCTGGTTTCGCAACAATAGCTGTAACCGCCGAAAGAGATACACCTATCTTAGAACATGCTGACCAACAATTATTTATTGATATGCCGATTGAATATGCTGGTCCTAAAACAAAAGGATATATTTGTTCTATTGTAACTCTTGTTATTTTAGGATTAAAGATTGCTTTAAAACAAAATAAGATTACTCAAGATGTTTATGATGATTATATTCAACGTATGTTAAAAAGCTCTGATAACATTCCAGAAATAGCAAACAAAGCAAAACAATGGTATCAAAATAATAAAGAGGATCTACTGAAATGTAGACGTTTATATATTATAGGATATGAAAATTGTGTTTCTGCAATGTTAGAAGGAACATTAAAAATATCAGAATCTGTAAGATACAGTACTCAATGTTATGAATTAGAAGAGTTTATGCATGGTATTTATCATTGTATTGATGAAAATACTTATATGTTTTATTTAGGGGTTGCTGGACAATATTTTGAGAGAACTAAAAAATTGAAAAGGTATTTTGAAGAAGAACGTCATGCACATTGTTTCTTAATTTCTAATGAAAATAATAATGAAAGTGATTTTACTTTCCCATTTACAAATGATAAAGATTTTGCTGTATTAGAATATATTGTTCCTCTTCAAGTTTTTGCAAGATGTTGTTCTGCGGACTTAGGAATTGATGCTAATATTCCAAGTGATCCTGATTTTCATAAAAAAATGCAAAGTTATGTCTATGATAAATAACCTCTCTTATTAATTTTATTGAAAAAGCACTGTATAAGTGCTTTTTCTTTTAGAAAGGAGTTCTATGTTATTTTTTAAAAAATATTTTAGTAATGTAACTTTTTATAAGCGTACAGGGTACAGGTCTTATTATGTTTCCTATTGCTATTCAATCCATTATTACAAGTATTAGTAGTTTTATAGATACAATGATGGCTTCCCAAATAGATTGTATTTCTGCCATTGGAACAGCCTTACAAATTGATGCTTTAATGCAAGGTATTGCATTTGGTATTGCAGCAGGTATTAATATATTTATTGTTCAATACTTTGGAGCAAACGATTATCAAAATATGAAAAGAAGCTTTGGATTAAGTTTAATAAGCGTTACTTTTAATGCATTATTTTGGATTGTTCTTGTTTTTATCTTAAATAAACAACTACTTGGTATCTTTATTCAAAACGAAATTGTTATTGCAAATGCTTTGGAATATATTGAAATTGCATGTTTTTCTTATATTTTTACTTCCCTTGTATTAAGTTTTACTTTTGCATATCATAGTGTCCAAAAGACATATATTCCTTTGCTTATCAGTATTATTACAACTGTTCTACATATCTTTTTTAATCAATTGTTTATGTTTCAATTATGTTTTGGAATAAAAGGTGCTGCTATAAGTTTATTATTAAGTCAAGCAATATCATTCATTTTATATCTGTTATATTCCATTATATCTCACCAACCTTTTATTGGTTCAATTTTTGAACTTTTTAAAATTCCTTTTTCCTTTATAAAAAGAATTTATATAAAAGTTATTCCATTAATTATCAATGAAACTCTATTTAGTGTTGGTAATAGTTTATTTATTGTTGCTTATGGATTATTAGGTAAAAATGTAATGGATTGTTATTATATAGGAAATCAAATTGTTAATGTTTTTTATACAATTGTTAATGCAATGAGTGATGCTTCTACTTCTATGATTGGTTTAGAATTAGGTAAAGAAAATTATAATTATGCAGAAAAAGAAGTCAATTATTTCTTTGGAATGACAGGTATACTTTCTTGTATTATTATCATTGCATTGTTATTATTTGCTCCACAAATCATTAAATTATTTGAAGTGCAATCTCCAAAACAAATACATCTTGCTATAGCAATTATAAGAGTTTTATCAATTAGAATTGCTTTTAGATTATTTAATGTCGTTATTTTTTCAGCATTAAGGGCAGGTGGAGACTCTAAATATTTAACATTTCTTGATTCTGTTATTTTATGGGGCATCGGATTAGTTTCTACATTTTTTATGATTTGTCTATTACATATAGATAATATTGTCATAATTATATTAGTAAGTCAAATTGAACAACTGGTACGCTTAATATTAGGGATGAAAAGATTAAAAACCAAAAAATGGTTACATGCCCTTGTTTAAATAAAAATATAAGGAGTTTAAATAAATGAAAAAATTATTATGTCCAAGTATGATGTGTGCGAATTTTGAAAATTTGGG
>OFGE01003003.1_pt1 | contig 11723 bp, 10 predicted proteins | sample 1521681 | NCBI WGS metagenome assembly OFGE01 (sample SAMEA3504093, study PRJEB24116) | mouse gut metagenome | biome: mouse gut; feature: mouse-associated habitat; material: faeces | place: Denmark | collected 2011 | reverse complement strand
CCAATGCAATGATAGCAGATTTATAGAAGGAAAACAACGCCTGAGCAATAATAACTGTCCCCAATTCAGCGACGAGGAGTTGATTACGGTCTACCTTTGGAGGAAAGCACAGCAGTTCATAACGCGGAAGACCATCTACAACTATACCAAAAGCCATCTTTCGACGTGTTTCCAGCGCTGCCCAGTTACCAGGTGTTTTGCCGGCGGCTGAACCGGCTCACACCGGCTTTCCATGCGTTGGCGGAAATCTGGGTGGAAGAGGCGGCGGAAAAAAGTGGGGATACCCATCGTTACGCTGTGGATTCCTGCCCTGTGATGGTTGCCAGACCTTCTTACAGTGCAGGCACAAAGGTGGGAACCGGATATTGTGATAAATGCTACAACGCCGCCCGTCAGGAGTGGTATTACGGCGTAAAACACCACGTCTTTGTCATGCTCAGACCAGGTCGGCTTCCCCTCCTCCAGGCCGCGCAGATTTCTCCCCCATCCTGCCCAGATTTGCTTGCCGCAAAACAGATGGACAGAGATTGCTCTCCCGTTTCTTTTGGCCGGTTGTTCGCTGATCAAGCTTATTGTGATGTTGATTGGGCAGAATCACTGGAAAAGTGTCGTGATATTGAAATTATTACGCCTAAAAAGAGAAAGCGCTATGATGTTTTGCGTTCCGGGAATTGTTCCCGTTTCTCTGTCAGTTCTGCTCGTCAGCCCATTGAATCCTTCTTTCATTGGGCCAATCTGAAATCTGCCTTTCAGGACACTTCTCGCGCACGCTCTCTCTCGGGCATCTTTTTCCTCGTTTTCGTCGCTCTCGCTTTTTGCGCTTTTTGGGCTCGTTTCTACTATTGATTTGCATCTTTTATGCGTTCCTTACAACATTGCACTGATAAAGTCTCCGCTTTCTTTCAGCATAACCAGATTTCCTATGTTCTAATTCGGAAGTAATAGCATCGGAAGTAAAGAAGTGGGCCTCGTCACAAATAATGTAGATGTATCTGGACTGAGCTTTCGATTGCCTTTTCTTTAGCATCTGCTCGCAATGTAATATACTTTGGTATGTCATTACATCCGCGCAGTCTCTATATGGGTAAAATTTAGCTTCTTCTTCGTCTGAGTCCTCGGTTCCTTTCAGACGATTTTTAATCTGTTGCCGTAGGGCCAACCGATTGCTGAGGATAAGAACGCGCTGCTTAGTGTTCTTCCTGTAGTTCAACTCTCTCACATATGGAACCAAGACATTCTCGACAAAATAATTTTTACCCTGCCCGGTCTGGGCTGAAATAAATACGGGTTGCAATGGCTCCCATTTGCCGTCAACATTTGCCCTTATTGTGCCATCATAATCTGTCTCTATTTTGAAATGTTCGCCGATTCCCTCGGAAACCCGTTTCTGGCCACATTCAATTTGACAAACATGGAGGCTGCTCATGATACAATCAGTCTTAAATTCCTCTTGGTCGTATGACAATCGTATTGCCCTATGAGCATCCGGACTGGTGGAATGACTATGAGATGTATCTGCGATAGTATCTCCATCGTACTTATCATGTACTGGAGAAACAGCCTTTGCCATGTATATTTTTTCGGTATTTTTTGATTGCTCTGTAGAGGTGGCAACTATGCGCCCTCGAAGTATAGGGATTTGTGATTCGTGAATCTCGGGTATTTCATTAACAGAACCACATTCCCCAACAAGTTCGCAGGGATAAAATTCGCAATGACGGCAAAATGGGAATTTATATTGAGATTCTTCTTCTGGCGTTAAAATACGAAAGTTATCATTTGAAATCATTCTCAAAATCTCCTCAATCTATTATTGCAACGATTTGTGATTTGTGAATAGCCTAATTATAAAAGACCAACAAATCACATACGGCGAAGAAATCAACTCAATACTGCATGGCTCCTAACACCATTCAACAGGAGTTCAACTAACTTCAAAGGTATGCCCTTGCCCTTATTGGCAGTATATCACATTCCTACAGATAATGCCAGAAGGAGTTTGAAAGCAAGAAGGTATAGGACGCTTTGATGCGTCCTATACCTTTTATTGCTGTCCTATAGGATTTTGTTGTCTGAAGAGTTCTAAGGCTTTCTCAATGGTAGCCTCAATTTCCTCTGGTGACTGATTATCAGGGAAATACTTTGCGAGAAGGCTTTCCTTGATTTTGATAGCTTTTCTTTTGGGAGGAGGAGCCTTTGGTGTAATGACTTGCTTGATTTCTTCTTCGTCAAGCTCATGGTCAGATGATTGTTTCTTTAATTCCTGGGCTTGCTGTGTGTCCACCTTAACTTTCCCTTCGACTAGCTTTTTAACGATTTCCTGCTCACTTGACCGTAGATAGGACAAATGCTCCGCAACACCCAGCCCTATTAGCTTGTTGTCCAAGCACTCCAATAGACCTTTAGACAACTTCGCAACACGGATATACCGAGCAATCGTAGCTTGTGATAGACCGTATTTCTCGCCGATAACGTGCATTGTCCGTGACCTGTTATCAGATTGAGAACCATCCTCCGATTGCTGCAAATCTGTACGATACCCTGGCTTCTTCTTCATTGCCTCATTTAGCATATGGAGCGAGTTCGCAAGTTCACTGGCTTTGAAATCCTTAATAGATCGCTGATCGAAATTTGTCTTTATGACAATTTCCATGGCCTCTTCATCATTTTTAGGAATACAGATAATAGCTGGCACTGTACTCAATCCAAGTTCCAATGCGGCATTGACCCGGTTGTGCCCAGCAAGTATCTCATAGTGATACTTTTCATCGTCAATCTTACGGACAAGGACAGGTGATAAAATCCCATGTTCCTCAATGTCTTGGATAAAATCGTTTAACCGCTGTCCCTCGTATAGCTTGAAGGGGTGGTTGGCAAATGGCTTTAACACTTCCGGGCTTATGGCTATGACTTTCATCTGTGGTTCTGAACCAAACGGGTTGAGTATGGCCCTATCAAACTCAGTTGCCATGGATAGTCCTCCTCCGGTAGTTTCTGCTGTGATTATACATACCTTTCCCAAGGAAGTCCAGAATCTTTCTAAATATTTTTCAGGGGTGACCTGCTCTCTGTTTGACAACGGGTGACACAAAAGGAAATTGCAAATCACATGAGATAAGAGTAGAGATTTCCTAATTTTTTTATGTCGCTCCGCTTACTGAGTGTAACTGGTGACAAATTGATCTTTGCAAAGGCGATCATGACCTTCTCCACTTCTCGACAGTTCATGGCCTTTTGCGCGAGCAACAGAGACTTCTTTTCCGGGATTAAGGTCAGGAACCGCAACATCTTCCGCCGCATGATAGCGTCCTTGACTTCCTTCCAAATGATTTCAACGGCGGCATCCTTTTTATAAAAGTCGCCAAAGGGAACGATCCGTGCGAAAGTGTCCAAGAATATTTGCTGTCGATCCGTTATCAGTTCCACAATCTGTCCAGCAGTATCCTCCGCATTGGTATAGGCCCGAACCGCCTTGGGCTTTGTCAGCTTCACTTCTGCCCGAAGGATACCCTGCGTATAACTACTCGCAGACTTTATTTTCTTATGGTCCATGCCGCTATCTCGAAGTTGATCTGCAAATGATTGCTCCAAGTCATATAGCAGAAAGTCGATTGCGTTACTGTTTCCAGATAGACAAAAACTGCTGTTTTCATCTATGCCATCATAGCTTGCGGGGGAGAATCCCTTTATTTTGCTGACCCGTTGCAAGACCTTCAAGTAGGCCGCCACATTCTCCCAACTTCCAACGTCAATATCGGTAATTAAATTCAAGCCTGACAACGTAAAATCATTTATACTAAACTTGAAATTGAAATATTTGCCAATCCTCTTATCGAGTTTTCGGAGCAGTTTATCCGTATCAGATGGATCATCCACGACTAACGATAAATTGATAAGTAAGCGAATCCTTTTTTTGTACTGACTGTCTCGGTAGATAACGGTGATCCCCTTCTCCATGAGGGATGTATCGAGGTATTCATCGTCAAGCTCTTTCAAGTACCCGGTCTTATTGTATGCCATGTCGAATATCTTTTGGAATTTTTCAGTGTCTAACACCATTGACAGTTCAAAAATTGGATTTAACTTCATTTCAAATGCCCCCTAATACAAAATCTTTTTACAAAAGAGTTGCGTTCGGTAGGATTTTCCATTTGAACAGATGCAGAGTATAAGTGCATAATGTTTCTACCACTGATCTACAGCGAGTATTGGGATCTGTAATTCTGGATTGCAACTAATGATGCAGTTTTTAATGAGAAACGGTGCAGTCATTTGGCTGCACCGTTAGTATGAATTATCCTCTTATTCTGTGTCGTATTTAGCTTCTTTCAGTGTAGCTTGTCGAAGAGGAAAATCAGAAAATAAATTGACTACGCAATCGCATCGTAGCAACCGCGCCCTACCAACAGCTTGTTCCAGCTCTGACTCGATGATATAGAACTGGATGGCCCTCAATAGTTTATCGGTGTATGTCATGAAATAAAACCGAAACCCATTATGTTCGACCTGGGTGTTGGGCTTCAGACGGTCATCAACATCATATCCTAGAGAATAGGCAAATAGTTTATATATCCATTCCGGCTGATGCGGCGTTCCAATCACGTCAATATTTTCCCCCTTCAATATGTCACAGCCCGCACAGTTTCCAAAATGCAGATCGCCCATATAGAACTTGTGAAATTCCTTGAATGAAATGGTGTTTTCAAAGCCTGTCCATTTCTTAATTTTCTCTATAATATCAGAATTTTTTCGCATCGAACTTCGACCCATTGCCTTATCCCCGTATTGGTTTAGTCTACCTGTAATTGCCGCCTCCTTGCACTCATAAAATTTTACATTATCCGCACCGAAATAGGCTTCACAAATATCTCTGTCCGCTGTTGCTGAGAGCATGATATACTTAACATTCTCTTGGAACTGAACAGGGTTGATAAAGGTGACGATATCCTCTTCCAAGTTACTCTCTTGCTCTGAAGCGGAACGATAGCAGAAAAATTTAGCGGAACATAACGCTGATATGTTGACCGCCATCTTCATATCGGCGTATGTTTTGCTATAGTCAATCTCATTCATGGTGAAGTAATCTGAACGGTCAATCTTTTTGAAAATTTTTCTGATTTTGGCTGCCAACGGATCGTTGGCGGCTAATTTTCTGTTTATTTTTCTTAGCCTAGAAATCGGAATAGTTTCTCTACTGGGAATCACGGTACTATAGATGATATCCTCATCTACGATGACAAGATCATACTTGCTCACGTCAATGTTCGACAAGCGACGATGTGTGGTTACAGCGTGACCTTCCGAATTGTTAAACTCTTCGAGTTCCCTCATAAATCGCTTAAATTGCTGGGTACACTCAACATCACCTTCGGCTATTGCTTTCTTTAATACTGGCATTGGCGATTTTCCTTCATCATATAGAGCCTGTATTTCACACCAAACATGGTCAGGGATTTCATCTTTGATTTCGTGCAATGAAGGGGATACAATAATCTCAATCCCCAGTTCTCTTGCTCTTTCCCACACTTCACGCTTCAGTTTGTTAGTAGGGACAACTATCAGAATCCTCAAATTAGTGCGCTTGAGTAATTCCAGAATAGCCTGAGTCTTACCAAGAGCAGTCTGAGATTTGATGACGTGCCATATAGGTTCATTAGACGATATAGCCTCTTGAAAATTTCCCATAAAATCATCCCAAGCCTCACTCAATTCCACTAAAGGCTTACCTGCATTAGCGATTTGCTCTATTGTATGTTTTGGGGGTTTCAGTGTAGAGAGAATATTTTCTCCATGAGGACAAATTCCATGATAGGGGCAAAAGGAACTACAGGGCTGAGGTCCATCCGATTTAATGTACTTCAAGTAGTAGACCCAGTTATCATATTTTTCGATGCAATCATCAAAGTACGATTTTGTTTTGAGAGTATCACTGAACTTTGTAGCTCCACCTCTGATCTGAACGGTGTTCGTGGCTACGCCGAGCAGCTCCCGATAAGTCAACTTCTTTTTTCCTGTTATGAACTCTTGATAAAGTTTGCAAGCAGAGCCGAGCGTTTGCAAATCTTTAGCACGAAATGAGTTAAATGAAGATGATCCTTCATGATCTGATGGTACTTCACTAGATTTCTCTTCATCTGTGAAATGAATCTCATAATTCAGAGATGATAATTTCTTGACAAGATCATACTCTATAATACATTTTGTCATGTTTTTATCATCTGAATTATCTCTGAAATGCTCAGCGTGTCGATCATTAACAGAAATATGAGGAAGATTCCTCTCATTTAATGCAATACCTGTTTCTCTGGAAAACTCAGCAGATTTTCTTTTGTAGTTAGTCGCTCCATAGCGATTTTTCCAGTGAAGGCAGGTGTTCATGAGCAAGGAATAAGTATCTATTTCAGGCAATGTTTCATCGAAATGTAAGACCTTATTTCCTCCTGAGTACAGTTTGAGAACACTACAGTTGTTCTCTGCTTCAGGAAAAATCTCCATCAGGGCTTTCTGTACCACCTCAGCCTCCCTAAAAGAAGAAAGAGGAGTGCTGTTCAGAAACACAATACCGAATTTTTTTCGTTGTGCAACGGAAAAGGAATCGTACGCAAGCAGAATTGGAAGATTATATTTTTCGGCCCGTTCTTTAATCTTTTCAAATGTAAGATTACGATTATTTACGCCATCAAAACTATCAAAGGAAAGTGCTAGTAGTTGCGATTGCTCAAATGTCTCCATACTTTTACTGCTTCCCTTGAAAGTGGATGGGCAGAACGTGCAGCCTTTCGAGCCTACTCGTTCTACGAACGATTTGACATTTTTACTGCTTACTGTTTCTGGATGGTCAACAACTATGGTTTCCAACGCCTTTAGCTGTTCCGGGGAAGATGCTTGTTTGCTTTGAATCTTGTTGACACTAACTCTGAATTGATCCATAATTTCAACTCCTTTTGGGATTTTTATTTCCCTGTGGAGGCGAATTTGAAAAATAAATTACAAAAAATGAAGGGCGTACTAAACCGCCCTTCATCTAAACCGCACAGACTTAGCCAACCCCAGCTGGGAACACTTTGCTTCCTGGTACGAGATCAGCGATAGCATCTGCTTTGAAGTTACTTCGCCAAGTTTCGATATAAGGTTGATTTCTTAACCCCGGTCAGCTCTTCAATTTCTACGATGGAATACTGTCGTGTATTGTAGAGCTTAACAGCTTTCCTTACAGCATCGGGATCTGTCTTGGGCCTGCCGCCTGTACGTCCTCTGGCCCTGGCTGACTTCAATCCTTCACGGGTACGGTCAGCGATCACGTCTCTCTCAAACTGGGCAATAGCTGACATGAGCGTGAACAGGAGCTTGCCTGTGCTGGTGCTGGTGTCGATGCTTTCCTTCAGACTGACAAGATGAACGCCCTTCGATTGAAACAGTTCTGTCAATTCAATCAAATCTTTGGTGCTGCGTCCCAGCCGGGATAAGGATTCAATTACCACAGTATCCCCCTCGGTCATGCGGTCAAGCAGCTTGGTCAACTCTGGGCGGTCACGCTTGGTTCCGGTCATCTTCTCATTGTAGATTATATCCACTCCGTATTTCCTGAGAGCGTCAAGCTGGCGGTCAAGATTCTGCTGCTCGGTGCTGACACGGGCGTATCCGAAAGTATAGTTCTTCATAGTACCTCCAATCGTCCCAATATCGTATGAGATATGGAACGTAGATTTTGAAACGAGTTTTGGGACAAAATACCCCTCAAAATCACTCGATTTCGAGGGGTATCTCGTTTCCAGAAAATTAGTCTCAATAACGACCGTTTATGGGATACTCCAGCATGACGCCTAAATGAAATCGGACACACTCATTCCAGGTGCATCCCACGGATGGGCCGGGCCGTAATCGCCGCCTATGCTGGACGGAGCTGTGAGGCTATCGGCATCTTCACCTGTGGAATCCCTATACCGCTCCATATTCAGCCCAAAGTATCCAGCCTCGGTGTCCGACAATTCGGCAACATCAACCATGTAGCGGTAGGCTTCTTCCTCGCCATCTTCGATCAGCCCATCCTTCAGAACCGTAGCGATTTCGCTCATTCTGGCCCAGGGGATATGTTTTTCGTTCGTCCGCATCAGGTAGTAGTCCACCGCCCTGAAAAGAGCCTCAGCTTTCGTCAGACCAGAGAACTTGCCGAAATCGTAGTAGCAGCAGGTCCAGTCCCAGCTTCCAGCTTTCTTGTCCAGGCCGCTTACAACGGCATACTGGGTCATACTCTCCCCACGCAGGATAAGCGCATACTGCCCGTTTTCATCAATAAGCGTGTACTTCATTTAGGATTCCTCCCCGTCATCGGCTAATTCGTCCACCGCAGAGGATGGATGTTGCCAGTTGCAGTAGCAAAATAGGCGCTCGGCTTTCTCTGTATCACCGTGGCACTCGTCGATGAAGTCCTGGCCTGTATAGCACTGGCTCAAAACTTCTTCCAATTCCTCCGGGTCTTTAATCTGGCGATCCAGGGGAATATGATTCAAGGCCACATCAGGAATATAGACCACCACATCCCCAGGGTAGAATTTGTCAGCCTTAAATATCTCGCAGTCCTGGCCGGGGCCAAATGCCAGAAGATCATTGAGCGTATGGCCCTGTTGGAGCTGCACCCTTAACTCCTGCTTTGTCAATATGCTGTTCTCCCTGCTCCTTTCGATGATTCGTGTTACAGCCGTGCGGATTCTCTCTATCAAGGCCATATCATAGATACGGTAATGGAAAGCTGCCGACACCTCGTTTCGGTTCCCGTGGAAATCCACAAAACCACCTCCGCGCTTCGGATTCTCACAACAATCGACAAAGAGATTATCCGGTTCTGTGAACGTGTGGCCTCGCTGCTCCATCTCGGTCAGCATATCGAACGGGTCTGCATAGATACCGTGGAAATGGAAATACGCCCCGTCATTGGCAAGCAGCTCCGCTTTCTGGCCCTCCCGTTCTTTGATCTTCCAGCTATCATCCGGCTCCCGACGATTCCACATGAAATATTCAATACCGTCTTTCACCATGAACGTAGGGTACATCCAACATTGGCCCGTAAAAGCCGAGTCATCGTAATACCGTTCCTTCTCTATAAACTCAATCATGCCTACACCCCCTATTCAGTTCCAAGGTTCTTCTCTGGAAAGCAACGATGAACAAGGAAAATTGCTCTGCGGATCGTCTGTCCACCGTTCCTCCGGTTTGAGCCACATATAGCGGCAGCCAAGGATATGCACCATTCTTACCCGGTCATAGAGGCGGCAGAAGTGACGATCCTCTACAACCTGCGCATCGAACCACTCGTTGAGTTCAGCAGCCGTAGCAAAGGTGCGGAGAACCGATGTTCCCGCACCCACCATATACCTCTGCTTGAAATCCAGAAGCTGCTCCCGGACAAGTTCGTAGTCCGCAGCCTGTTTCTCACTCAAGGGGTGTTCATATTCAACGTAGCCCCAGCAGTCACGGCCAGCCTCCCTACAATACTGCCGCTTATCAAAGTTGACGATTCCGATAACCTTGTTGCCATCCGGCTTCGGGAACGTACCCGGCGCAACGGGACGCTGTGTACTGTAGTATTTCATTTTTCCGAATTTACCTCCCAACAGCCAATGTAGAGATATTCCCTATAACTGCCCTTCGGCGTGGCCTGACACATAAAGGCTCCGTCCTCGGATTGGATCGTCACCAGATCGTTCCACTCATAAAAGCGGTTTTCTCTGGCAAGGCGTCTCAGTTCGGGCAGGGCCTTTGTGTTGATCCAGTCAAAGAACGCATCCTGCTCCCTCTGGCTCCCATCCAGCCGCTCAAAGCTCTGGCGATCCGGCAGAAGGTACAGTGCCTTTCCGGGACCGCCACTATCCCGTTCAAGGATGGCCCTGGCACCCCAGTACATCTTCGGGGTGAAGTTCTCGGGGTAGTTTCCCCACTCATGACTCATAGTTTCGACATCCTTTCTATAATTTCAATAAAATTGCCCTATAACCCCTCTGTGTAGATGTATTTTGCCGTGATATTCTGTCATAATGTGAAATCTAATACTCGCCCGTAAACTGCGGGTGAAACAACACAGGAGGTACAAACATGAACACCACAAATTGCAAGCGAGGATCGCAGAACAGGCAACCCCACAGGAATCATCTTTTGACCGCTTTATTTGTTGCGGTCATGGTGATGCTCTTAACCCTTCCCGCCTTTGCTGCGGAAACAGCGGTGAGCGAAAGCACACCCGATTGGCTTGAAAATCCCGCTGATGAAAATGGCACGTTTATTGACGAAGTTGGTGCCACTGAACCGACCCTTGGTCCCGTATCAACCCTTGAAGAATTGCTTGATGCCATTGCCAATGCCAACGCGAACGATGTGATTGAATTTGACGCTAGTATCCAGGCATATTCTGGCTCTAACCTGGTACTCGGTCGTGCTGATTGCCCGGTAACGCTTCGTCGCACTACATCTGAGGCCCGCTTATCTCTCGGGAGCTTAGAGGTAGAGGATGTCATAGTACAAAATATCACGTTTGATGGTGCGGGGGTTCAATCATACTCCCCTATCCTCTTCGTCAGTAGTCCTTCACAATTTATTACAGACTGTAACTTTATCAACTGCATTGGAGGTGCTGCATTAGAAATTGATTATAATTGCGATACTAATATTCAGCTCTGCAATTTTGCTAATAATACCGGGACATCTGGGTCACATATACGACTCGGTTGTCGTAGTGCGCACATTTGGGGGTGTACGTTTACAGATGGATTTGCCAGCGACAGAGGCCCAGTTTATATGCGTACACAAGGACGGACCGAACTGTCTGGATGCACCATTTCTGGCAATGCCGCAGGAACGATGGGCGGTGGTATTTATCTTGAAGGAGGGGAGCTATATATCAGTGGATGTAAGATTTATGGCAATACAGCAAACGGTGTCGCAGACGATATTACAAAGGACTACACAAGCCTTTTGTCCCTAGCAGACAACTACGCCGCCTTGGTAGAGTTGTATAAGCCTGACGGGGTGGTTCCTAACAGGTGGACTGTGGATAGCCACTATGATAATAACCTTGGGACAGATTACATGCGTGCAGATATGATCTTCTCAATGAGTTTTGCAGATAACGAACCTTCGCCCCCGCCTTCACCCGCTTCTATAACGCTGGATCAATCAGAGCTGACCCTTTACGTCGGTGAGGCAGACACATTGACGGCCACGCTCTACCCTGAAGGTACAAACAGCAGTATTCAATGGACAAGCAGTGATCCCTCTGTTGCCAGCGTTACCGAGAGCGGGCTTATAATTGCGCACTCAGCAGGGACAACCTCAATTATTGCTACGGCAACGGTTGGAGGAGCGTCCGCATCATGCCTCGTAACTGTTCAAGAGGTGCCAGCAACAACCTACTCTATTAGCATCAGTGTCAGCCCCACGGAGGGAGGCACAGTCAGCGGCAGCGGGCAATATGAGGAAGGTGCCACCGCAACGGTTACTGCCGTTGCCAATGAGGGCTTCCGTTTCCTGAAGTGGACAGAAGCTGGCACACAGATCAGTACAGAGGCCAGCTTAACATTTACAGTGACTAGCGACCGAACGCTGACAGCAATTTTTGAACCCATCTCCGAGCCTGCCCCTGGGCCTACTCCCAAGCATACCTATACCATCAACGTATCTGCCGCCGAAGGAGGGACCGCCAGCGGTGGGGGTGAATATGAGCAAGGAAGTTC
>OFGE01002999.1_pt1 | contig 11734 bp, 14 predicted proteins | sample 1521681 | NCBI WGS metagenome assembly OFGE01 (sample SAMEA3504093, study PRJEB24116) | mouse gut metagenome | biome: mouse gut; feature: mouse-associated habitat; material: faeces | place: Denmark | collected 2011 | reverse complement strand
TTCCCATGTCCCCTTGCTCCTAAAATATATTTGACCAGAGCCGTTGCTGCCTATTTTATCTTGCATCTTCCGGTAAAATAGAACATTTTTTTAAATTTCACAGATTTTCTTCCTGATTGGAATTATGTGTCCTATTGTGCTATAATGCTTCACAGGGAAAGCTCGACCGACCAGTTTTCCGCATGTGTTACAGTTTTTCTGAAATCAGAAACCATGGAGGTAAGGAAATGACAGAACGAGAGGAAAGATTCGAAAAAATGTTAACCGATATCCGGCAAAATTATGCCGACGTGGTAGAAAAGATGGAAAAGCTGAAGGAAAAGGGCAAGACGAAAAGCGCCACCTACCGCCAGCTTATGGGAACGAAAATGAATTATCAGAATATGCTGTCCCTGTATAAGATATACGGGCTGATTGAAGACTGAACCGCAATCGTCATCCGTCATCTGTCTTGGCTCTTTTACTGCCTTGCAGGAAAGCGCCGCTGCAAGGCATCCTCCACAATGCCATATGTTTCCGCATCATACACTTTCATGCCCCTGCCCTGCCCATGGAAAATAACTGCTGCATTTCCCTTTGATTGCAGGGCTCGCGAAGGGGGTCACAGGCAATTCCTTATATCGTCTGATACATCCCAAAGAACAGCAATGCCAATGCCGCCCCCACAGAGTAAAGCACCTTATAATACAGGCTATCCTTACCTATAGGCCGTATCTTCCGATGCTCTGCCATGCCCTGGACGGCCAGCAGGTGCATTTCCCAGTATTGCTTTGCATATCTGAAAACCTCATCCGCTCCCCCGTCATTTCTGTTGATGGCACAGCATCCCCCGTCCAGAAAAGAAAGCTTGCGCACCCATCCCTTTTTAGGATCCGACACCCAATTGCCGTCTATCTTTTCCAGCGCATCCAACGCAAAGACCTCCAGCATCCCCCGCTCGTCTGCCAGATAATGTCTGGTGAGGGTAAAATCTTTGGTCTTTAACACCGGTTCCTCCAGAAAGTATTCCCGGCAGAACCTGTCCAACCCTTCTTTTCTGTCCCCCCACTGGGCAAAACGCGCCATATCATCTGCCAGGGGGCGCACAGCAAGCAGCAGACAAAGGGCAAAGCCCAGCACACACATCAGCGGAAAAGACATCCTCATCTCAGGGATATCATCCGCCGCAACAGCCACCCAGGCAGCAAAACCCAGCATCGGTACGCCGAATACCAACACGCCCCTCACCCTGGCATTCTGGCACAGGGCTCCATATAGCAGAAAGCTTGCCGCGGGATGTCTGCCCTCCCCATAAGGAAAACGGGAAATCCGAACCGTACAGAGCCGCGTAAGGCCTGCCAGGAAAAGAAATGCCATTTTTAGGCACAGTATACCTATCCCAAATAAAAACAGGTATAAGAACAGATTAAAGCCCAGCCCCGATACCAGCCTGCCTGCAAGGACGGGCAAATCCGTTCCCCCTGTCAGCCCCAGGCATCCCGCCACGGCCAGCAGCGCTACCATGATGAGATCCAGGCTGTAAGAAAAGATCCATTGGGCAATCAACACGCCCTTCCCCTGCCTTTTTCTCCAAAGCTTCCATGCCATGACCCAGAAAACGGCATACAGGGCTGCCAGGCACAGCAGCTCCGCCCACAATCCAGGGGATACAGCCTTTGTCCACACACTTTCCAGGCAGGCATCTGCAGGGATCTCCAGGCATATGGGAAGCATCAGTGTAGCCGTCGCTATGACGGAGCCCGGCAGAATCATGATCAGCAAAGTCTCCTCCGGCGTCTTTTTCTTTACCAAAGCATACAGATCCATGATAAAAAGGACGCTATAGAGGAACATCAATAGTATTACCAGCCAAAAAGCCGTCACGTTTATGTCCACGTCCACTGACAGTTCCTTGATTTCCTGAAATAATTTAATTACTTGCATCTCATCCCCCATCAGTATCTGAGCAGCATGAAATTCACGGTCAGCCCAGCGGCTGTGCCCATCAGCAGGATCAGGTCTCCTCTGCCCACGCTTCCCTCTCTTATGGCTTCGCACAGCGCATAGGGCACAGACGCCGAGACCAGGTTGCCGTATTGGGGCACCCGGTGGACATAAGTCCCTTCCTGAAACCCCAGCCGGGGCATGATGATCCCCAGCGCTTTGCTGGCCTGGTGGGGGATCACCAGGCGGATCTCCTCCCTCCGGATTCCCGCTTCCTGCAGGCATCCCTCTATGAATCCGGGCAGTTTCCTGGCGCAGAGCCGCAGAATCTTGACGCCTTTCATGTCAAAATAGTAATCCGCCCGGTTCCCCTCATGCATGGAAAACACGGGGAGCAGCCCGCCACCGCCCCTGATTTCCGTGTCATGGGCGCCCTCAGACCAGGTCTTCTGGGCGCTGTAGAGGATTTCCGACCGCTCCCCCGGCCCCGCTTTGGTGAGGACGCAGGCCGCCGCCCCATCGGAGAACAGTTCGTAGCTTTCCTGTTGTCCCGGGTTCAGGGCTGCCGAAGCGGTGTCGCCGGATATGATCAGCACCTTTTCATACCGTCCGGCGGCCATCATGCAGGACATGACATCCAATGCGCTGATGAAGCTGGTGCAGGTGGTATTGATGTCCATGGCCGGGATGTCCAGCCCCTTGGCCATGCGTTCGTGAACCAGCGCCGCGTTGCAGGGAATGGCCTGCAGGGGCGTGGCCATGGCGCACACGATGCAGTCCATCCCTCCGATCTCCTCCCCCGCTTCCTCCAGTGCCCTTTCTGCCGCAAGGCACGCCAGGTCAAGCAGGGACTCCCCGGGGCGGAGCCGGTATCTCTTCTCCCCTCCGAAAACAAGCTGGCTGCCCCCCAGGGCATTTCCCATTCCCGCCAGCTTCACGCTGCGGTTTATCTTTCCGTTTGTCATGGATGTCTTCTCCCAGTATAGCTATAGGAACTGTCGGAAAATGACTGCTGCAATTTCTGTAGGAAAAAGCCTTGAAACACAAGAAGAACAGCTTTCAACACGCAGCAGTTATTTGTAGACAATTCCATATCCTCTCGGAATCTCCAAGGCGCATATCGCGCGGCCTCACAGAACTCCGTCAAGCCGGTTCCCCCACGATTGTCCGTCTGGAGGATCCATATCATGCCCTCATGCTTCAGCGGGCTTTTCTAAAAACCATTCTTCCAGCTGAGCTGCATTGACGTTTACCGCTTTTTCTATGGCATCCTTTTTTAATCCCATAGCACGAAGCGCAAAAGCGGTTTCCCTCGCCTGCTCCATTTTTCCTTCTTTTATGCCTTCTTCTATCCCTTGCCTCAAAATTGTCTTGGCCTCATATTCCAGCACTCTGCCACCCATAACAGACTTCACTCCTTCCCTGACATTCTCAAACTTCTTGGCAATATTCTCTACAACCTTCCCTGCCATTTCCAATATGGCTTTTTTCGTATATGCGCTGAGCTGTCCTTTCCTTTGCAAGGCATCGAGACGATCCACAATATCCCCGTACTCGTTTTTAAGGGTCTCCAATTTCGCTTCATCTGCATCATATTCCGCAAACCTGCTTTCATGTGAAAAGATATAGAACGGAATCAAAAACAGTAATCCCTTGTCAAAAATGTCATCTATGGAATACCTCTGTGCCTTTAATACCATAACATCAAAGCAAACTGTCCCTCCGGGCGTCTTCATCTCAATCACCATATTGTCCGGCGTTGAGCGATTGCTCCGCAAGAATAAGACAGCGGAACGGGGTATCTCCACTTTGAGGACATTCCCAACAATCTCTCCCTGATCCAGCGCTATCTGCGTTGAATATTCAAAAATCCTGACCAGCATGCTGCTGTCCGGGGTACTCTGGCATTCACAGAGAAACCGCTTCTCCTCTTTTCCCCTAATGATAAAGCTCCCGTCCGTTATCCTCTTGACTTCGTCCCCATCCTGCTGGTTGATATAATGTGTCTCAGGGGAAAGAATCACCTCTTCTTCACCGGTATACTGTTCTGAAAACACTTCATTGATGACAGGTATAATCAGGCTGCTGCAATCATTCAGCATTGTCCGGAACACGTCATCATATGGAGTGTTGACCGCACTGCTTTTATATTGCGGCTCCATTTATGGTTCCCTCCTTTCCCCAAATAAAACAATAATTTGGCGTAAAGCCTTTCTTTGTCTATTCATGATTCTACCATAAAAATCCGTCCATAGCAAGAAATCCATTCCTTTGCAGTACCTCTAATATGAGCGGGTTCCCGGCTTACAGTACCATGTTGCGCTCTATTTTGGCTGTCCCATAAATCTGCCTGGCAAAGATCTCCGGTTTCATGGGTGAGTGTACGCTGTATCCTTCCCATGTCCCCTTGCTCCTAAAATATATTTGACCAGAGCCGTTGCTGCCTATTGTTTCCATATATATCGGCTTTGGCCGCAATCTGCTTGTGAGCCTCTTCAATGGCGGCATAATTCTTTGCGGTGGTATTAATGTCCTCATGACCCAGGAGATTTGCAACAAGGCGGATGTCGCCGGTTTCCTGATAAAGGGCGGTTCCCTAGGCGCTGCGGGGTTTATGGGGGGTGATATGCGTCTGCACTGCTGCGGCTTTCGTCAGCTTCTTTCGCGCTCTACGCGCTTGAGCTTCTTCCCCGTCTCTCTGTAATATGGGGCAAAACCAATCTCCGGGAGGACAAAATTCCTGTCCTGGGCCAGTTTCCGGAACTCCGCCAGCACCTGCGCCTTCTCCTCCGCCCCGAAGTCCGCGTAAACCGTGATGCTGCCATCCCGCTTCTGTACAATACGGTATTCCGCATGGTTTCTGTCTTGTTTTCGTCCATGGTTCCTGTCACATTTTTCCGCAGAGTCCCCGTCTCGTTTTACCGCAGCCACCTCGTTCCCTTTTCCCGCAGCGCCCTCGCTCCTTTTTCCCGCAGAGCCTTCAATTCTTTTTTCCGTAAAGCCCTCAATCCCTTTTTCCCCAGTGCCCTCATCCCTTTCCTCCTCCGCGAACAGAACGCACCGGCGGATGAAGTCCGGGAACACTGTCTTTTTCTGCCCTTTTTCGTCAAGGAAGACGAATATGTCATCCTCTCTGCCCTCTATCTTCTCCAGCGCCAGGAAAGGGCTCCCGCAGCCGCAGGGACTCTCTTTTTCCACCAGGATGTCGTTGAGGCGGTAGCGGATGATGGGCTGCGCCTTCCGCTGGAAATCCGTCACGATGGGGACGAACCGGTTCCTGTCCAGGTATTCCCGCTCAATCCGCACGATGTCCTCATTCAGATGGAGCGTCCCCCGGGCGCAGGTGGATGCCAGGCACCCTTCCGTGCACTGGTAGACCTGGTGGATCACCTCCAGGCAGAATGCTTTTTTCAGGTAAAGTTCATCCTCCCGCTCCAGCACCTCGGCGATGGAGATCACGGTTCCCGGGGAAATGTGCAGGTCTCCCTGCTCCCTCTCCCGGGCCAGCATGAGGAGCAGGGACGGCTGCCCGGCCAGAATCGCGGGCTTCGTCCTTTCCAGCCGCTCCTTGTGCTCCTCCATGTCCCGGTAGATGTCGAAGAAGTGGAACCGGATGTTCCTGGAGCTCACCGCCTGGTACAGGTTGCTGTCAGCCCTCATGAAAAAGGCGATGTCCAGGGAATCCAGGATGCTCCCCGGCAGGAATCTGGCCAATATGTAGCCCGCCCAGCGGTTCTTCTCCCCATCGGACACCAGGAAGATGCCCCGGCGCCCGGAAGTGCCGGAACTCAAGCCCACGGTGACCCCCCTGAGCTTCGGAGCGAAATCCCTCTCCCGCTCCGCCCGGAGGGCAAAGGCTTCCGCTTCCGCCCGCCGGATGCCCACTGTGTTCAGTGTGTCAAAATGCTCCATCAGGAAGGCCTTGTCCATGATTGGATAGTCCTGGAGCTGCCTCTTCCCGCTATAGAGCCCGACATGCCCCGCCACATAGTCCAGATGCTTTTTCAGCTTCTTTTCCTGCCATTTTTCCAAAGCTTTCCTGTCTGTAAAGGGGCGGCGGTATTTATAATAAAGGTAATAGAGCAGCACTTTCAATCGGTCAGCCACAGTCCACTCACGCTCCCTTCTGATGGCTGAAGACTACCCTGATTTGGGGATAGTCCCTTTTCATGCGGCAGATTCTCTTAAGGCTGTCCTCATAGGCGGCGAAGTCCTTCTGCAGCAGCCTGGGCAGAAGCCGCATCCGCCGGGTGGCCTTTACCAAGTCGCTGCCCCAGCAGGCGTCCGCCGCCAGGAAAAGGCTCACATCCGGAATCCAAAGTCCCATCTGTCCCCTGGTGTGCCCCTCCAGCCTGACGGCGATGGCACTGCCGTCCCCGAAGAGGTCATACGCCTGGCCGAAGTATCTGTTCAGGAAATGGTTCTCCAGAGGGTTCCCGGGGGTGTTCCGTTTTTCGATGCAGCCTTTCGGCGGCAGGAGGTTTCGGAACACCAGGTTACGGACGCGGGGGCGCTCCAGCGCCTCCAGGGTCTCCCCAAAGGCCACCAGCCGGCAGCCGGGGAACCGGGACAGACCTCCTATGTGATCCGGGTGGGCGTGGGATAACAGAATCGTCTTCACGTTTTCCGGCGGGATGCCGTCTTTTTTCAGCCTTTCGCAGATGCCCTCTTCCTTCCCCAGTCTCACGGGATTCAGCAGACGGTACAGCCACAGCCCCGGCCCGCCCCGGAAAATCTCCTCTGAATAGCCGGTGTCGTACAGGATGTCGCCCAGCTCCCGGTGGCGGATGAGGGCGGCTCTGGCGGGGAACTCCCTCTTTTCCCATCTCATCCCCCGGAACATGATGCCTAAGCGGTTGGTGCAGGAGCCGCAGGGGTAGATTTTTACCTCCTCCACCTTGCCTGGGGGCGCCGGGAGGTGGGGCTGGTCTGGCTGCGTCGGGTTATGGGCACCAGGCCTTCCCTCCGTTTCCGTTATATATCCTCTCGGAATCTCCAGGCCACATATCACGCGGCTTTCCGGAACTCCTTTGGAGCGGTTCCCCCACTTTTTCAGGTGCCGTCCTGCCACGATGCCTGATTCTGCTTTCTGAAATTCCGAGAGCCTATTTATCTTGCCTGGCTTCCTCCCCGCTTCCGCCCCACAATCCGAACTGGCGGGATATGTCCTGGTTCTTTTTTGGCTGCTTTTCTCTTCTCCCTTGACAGAGCCTGTCCCATGGTTCGCTTTCCACCAGGCGCCGTATTCCCGGATGGATTCCGCCAGGGTCTTCTCCGGCACATAGCCCAGGATCTCCCTGGCGGGGCTGATGTCCATGGTCTGGGCATAGCCCAGGGTGCAGACGGTATAGCGGGTCAGGGGCGGCTCCCCGGCATGCCTCAGGGTGCGGTACAGCCACTCCAGCCCTCCCGCCAGGGCGTACACCAGGCCGAAGGGAAGGCGCCTGTAACGGGGCTCCTCCCCTATGGCTCTCAGGAACTGCTCCAGAATGTTCCGGAATTCCATGGGCTCCCCGTTGGTGATGTTGAACGCCCTGCCAGGAGCTTTCTCCGCGGTCAGGGACAGTTCACAGGCCAGCGCCACATTCTCCACGCTGGTGAGATCCACCAGGTTGCGGCCTTCCCGGAAGAGGGGGATTCCCGTTTTGGCGTTGGCGGTGAGGATCCTGGGCACCAGGCTGGTGTCCCCGATGCCAATCAGCCCCCGAGGTCTGAGAATCACTGTCTCCAGGCCTTTTTTCTCCCATTTCCGGAGGATTGCCTCCGCCATGAGTTTGGATTTGATGTAATAATTCAGGTTGTTTTGCTCCGGCGCCTGGTCTTCCCGGATGTGATACTGGTCTTCCTTTCCCGTGTAGATGCTGGGGGAGGACAGATAGACCAGTCTCTTTACGCCATTCTCCCGGCACAGCGCCGCCACCAGCTCTGTGCCCAGCACATTGGTGCGATAAAAATCTTCCCACTCTCCCCACACGGTGGACAGCGCTCCGGCATGGATCACATAGTCCACGCCCTGGAAGTACCGGGCGCAGCTTTCCCGCCTGGTGAAATCCCCCGGGCAGAATACCGCGCCCTGTTCCTCCAGTCGCTTTCCTTTCTCCCGGTTCCTCCCCAGCGCCAGTACCCTGTATCGCTTGGTCAGGCGTTGGGTCAGGTATTCGCCCAGGAACCCGGTGGCGCCTGTCACCAGGACTGTCTTTTTGTGGAAGGGTTCCATGCTTTTCTCCTCCTTGTTGTCCTTTTTTCTTTCGGATTTCTTTGGGGATTTACTTTCCGTACATAAATCGGAACTTATCCGCCATAGTACGAGGTTGTGCCTGTTACACCATCAAGCGTACCGGATTTTAATATGCAAACCATAAATCCTTCATCTCCCCACTTTTTTCTGTTTTCATGGTATATTCCATATTTACTGGACGGTTCAAATCCATATCGTGCATAAAGTTTAGGGTTTCCGCCCAGAAACACTGCTCCGTAACCCATTTTTTTGGCTTTATCTAAAGCATATTCGACAAGCATTCTCATAATTCCCCGCATTCTATATTTGGGTAAAACGGCACATTGTGATAGAACTAATTGTGTGTTTTTGCCAGTTTCTGTAATAATGTCTGTTTCATGGAGCGCCACTTCCCCAATGATTGTTCCATCATCTAATGCAGCAACAAGAGAGAGTTCGGGAACAAAAGTTTCTTTCTGCCTTTCTTTCTTAAAATGTTCCATCATAAATTTACCAGTTTCTATCCCGTACTGTTCGGCAAAAGCCTCATAAATAATTTCATTCACTTCTTCATATTCAGATTGATTTTCTGTTCTTATTGTAACTTTTTTATTGTCAATTACCATAATTTACCTCATTAAAAATACCGATATATATAATTGTAAAACCTAAATAAAAGGAATCCTTTTGCTCCCTGTCTGAGCATAAAAGGGGCATTATGCCCATATATTCTATGTCGCTATCAACAGAATCTGCGGTATACTTTTTCCCTGCAAAACAGACCGATATCCTGGAAAAAAAGATTGCTGCCTTTTTGATAGGGCTCCTCTTTCAGCAGGGAGACAATCTTCTCCAGCTCCGGGTATTCCAGCGCAAGGAATATTCTGATTTCCCCTACCTTTCCGTTCCGCATCCTCGTTAAATCTCTATGTAAATGAATATTCACACGCCGCCTGTCCTTTGTGATAGGTACACTCCATTATTTCACCAGGACTCATTTTTTCAATATAAGTCAGGCACCTGAAAACCATCCCATGTCCAACAAAAATGACCTTATCATAGTCTGAATATTTATCTGCCACGCGTATCATTCTTTTTCGCATATGGCTAAGCGATTCCCATCTGCATTTTTCCCTGGCGGGTATTCACCGTTAAATTCAGTAAATTCTCTGGCAAATGCAAAGCTTTCTTCCGATGTTTCATACTGATTGTCCTCATCAGGTATCCATTCATGCAAATCGATATCAACTTCGACTCGTATTCCTGTTTCCCTTGAAATAATCTGAGCTGTCTGCAATGCTCTTGTGTAGGGAGAAGACACAATAAGTTCTGCCTGTTTAAGACGAGCATCTTTTGCCGTTATTTCTGCCTGTTGTCTTCCTTTTTCGGATAAAGGAGCAAAATCCCTGCCAAATCCCCAAAATCCATTTTCAAGCATATTATCGTAATTTGCTTCTCCATGTCTGACAAGGTAGAATAATGCCATTTTATGGAATCCTCCTTCTTAAAATTGCGGTTTTGATATTTGAGCATAAATATTTGCCTGATGCCCATAATATCATATATACGCTTCTGTTTACCGGATACACAATTCTGAAATGGGAGTATATTTATCATTGCTATATGAAGCATCTAATCGCCTAGCTTTTCTCAAATCAATCTCTTCTCTATCTATTTTATGACTGGCTTCTGATAAGCAATCTTATCTTCCGGACACGACTACAGTGCTTAATACTTTCCCGTTCTATTTCGCTTATACAGTCTGGTTTTGCGGCATCTAGTTCTGATATTTCCTCCACACAATCACCTTCCTCCATTGTCAACCTCTACATATGCTCTAGTCTTTAATTCTACAGGAAACCATTTGTTACTTCCATACGTTGATTCTTCAATTTCCCAACTATATCGCTCTGTTTTTTCAGGTTCTATTTTCTGGAAATCTTCTTTTGTATATGTTTCGTATACTCCAACCTCAAGTCGGTACTCACTTTCCTGAACATAGTCCGCATAAAAATCATTTGCGATTACCTCCACTTTATTGTACAGTTCATTTTCGCTCAATCCTAATTCCGGTGGACAGATGATATAAATACTAAAGCCTGGAGGTAACGTTATGCTCTCTATTGCATCCTTAATCTCACTATCTGCATTTATGTCTTCTCCAAACCTAATATCTGAACGTGTATATATAACAATCTTTGTGTCTTCTCCCGTAACCTCTCTCCACTTTGCGCCAATCTCTTCTTTTATTTTACTGCTGACAAATTTCCAGCAGTAATTATCCTTAATCTCTGCTATTCTTTTATCCTCTAATGACACCGGATATACTTCTGTCCAAAAGGCATAGCCATCTTCTTCATTTTCATATGCAACATATTTATAGGTAATATAGTCTTCCGAGGCAAAAGGGATCGGGCTTCCGCCCCCCTCCCCTGCGCTTTGGATTCACACAGAATTCACGCCCATATTTTTCTTCCAGGTAAGCCTTTACCTCTTCCGGATAAGCTGCTACAAGCTCTTCATTCCGCCTGTCCTGTTCCTTCCGGCTCATGCAGCCAGACATCATACAGATTGCTATCATAATAGCCAGACATGCCAGGATTCTGATTTTGATTCTTGTCCTCATTGTTTCTCCCTATCCCCCATCACTTCCCGTTTCCCTCAGCCCTGCCCTGCTTTCCGGGAATCCCATTTTGCGACATTGCCGTCATATTCCGCTTCATAGGAGCCATCTCCCCTGCGCTTTTCTGTGTCACGATTGGCGCTCTACGCACTTGCTGAAAGGTGCCATGCTTTAATCTCTGTTTATATGCCTTACAATAATACCAGATATGCCATGAATTTCGATTCACCTCATAAAAGCGCTGCAGCCGAAACCTGGTTCTGATAATCATGGAAGAAAAGCATTCCACAAATTATTTTTTCACATAATAACTCTCTTTTCAGAAAAGCGTTCTTATTATTCCTGATCATTTTGATAAAGGATAATTTCTTTCTCCCCTTGTGCGAATGATCGGTTGCACAAGGCATATACATTGAAACTTACCAACATTTCATGAACCCGCGGCAACCAAGCTCAGAAAACTCGCCAAAGCCCATCGATTTATAAAAAGCAATTGACTGCGGCGTGTTGTCTGTTGTCAACTCAATCTGACGAACATTCTTATAACGATCCACTATTTCCTGCAGCAGAGCCGTTCCAACTCCTTTTCTCTGCTGACTGGGAAAGACCAAAATGTCTTGAACAAACACAATCGTAAAGCCATCACCGACCACTCGAATAATTCCCAATAATTCATTCTTTTCAAAAGCACCCAACACTAATAAGGAATTTTCAAACCCTCTGCGAAGTGTGGACAAGTTATCCGTATAGGCTGTCCAACCTACTTCCGTATATAGACGAACGATCTCCTTTTCATTATATTCTGTATATTCTCTTATTTCCATAGGTTTCTTCTCCAACTTCCGGGTTATTGCCGTCGTCAGGCATCCCCTCTAAATCGACCAAAATTATTTTATATGTTACATTTTTACGATTCTCACATCGTCGCACAAATCCCGCAGTTCCTTTTCATTCTCCTCGTTCAATGCGTA
>OFGE01002986.1_pt1 | contig 11775 bp, 10 predicted proteins | sample 1521681 | NCBI WGS metagenome assembly OFGE01 (sample SAMEA3504093, study PRJEB24116) | mouse gut metagenome | biome: mouse gut; feature: mouse-associated habitat; material: faeces | place: Denmark | collected 2011 | reverse complement strand
AGCCAGACACTATTTGCTACAAAACACCGCAACATTTTTTCATCCTTTGCCCCAAAGCGCTGGGCCACAGGGATGGCAAAGCCGTTGCACACACCCATACAAAAACCTATAATCATAAAATTGATGGAGCCGGTGGCGCCCACTGCTGCCAGAGACTTTGCACCAAGAAACTTTCCCACGATGATCATATCCATCAAACTGTAAAACTGCTGAAACAACATACCAAAAAACAGTGGCAAAGCCAAGGATCAACCGGATCGGTGACCCCACCGTCATATCTTTCATCCTACTACGCTCCAAAGTATTCTCCTCCTCTCCCAAGTCCTGTTACCTTCCCTATAGTCTCCGGTAGCGGTTCAGGCAGGCAAAGATCTCCTGTCTTCTCGGCATCGCCAGCCCGGAGGCTACGTTTCTTTCGCCACAAACACCGCCAAATCCTTTTTGAGTTAGCTGTGTTTCCAAAATATGTACCAGTGTCTTCCTGCCATCCAGCACATTCAGTTCTGCATACTTAACAATCTGGGCAAGCATGGACAGCTGCTCCGGATCCGCCAACTGCTCCAAATATCGAAGATCAATGGTCTCTCTGTCAATACTGATGCCATCCATCCCCATCGTCTTCATTTTGATCCGGTCACTTCCTGCCAGTTTTCGGTTCTGACTGAATATCCGCTCAAAGGAAGGCTGAACCTCCGCTGGCATTTCCTCCAGCACCGGAAACGCCTTTGCCTCTTCCTTGGCAAAATCTGTGATATCTGCCGGCACATATCGGTTCATCTGCAAGATACAGTCCGCCTTATGAAAATAACTGCCGGAGCTTCCCGCCACCAGTACCGTAGATATGCCGTGATTTTCATACAGCTCCCGAACTCTTTCGATATACGGTGTGATAGGCTCCAATTCGCGGTGCACCACCCGCTGCATCAATTCATCCCGGATCATAAAATTCGTGGCGCTGGTGTCCTCATCGATCAGAAGCGCCTTCGTTCCCGCTTCCATCGCCTCGATTACATTCGCCGCCTGAGAAGTACTTCCACTGGCGTCCTCCGTACAGAATTTTACCGTATCTTTGCCGTTAGGAAGATTGTTGATAAAATAAGAGATATCTACATTTTTAACACTTCTACCGTCCTCCGCGCGAAGTTTCACTGCAGTTCCATCGGTGATGACGTATTCCCTTCCATCCCCGGCAATATGATCATAAACACCAAGTTCCAATGCTTTGAGCAGGGTGGATTTTCCGGCGTTCGGGAAACCGACGAGGCCGACATCGCCGAGGAGCTTCAGCTCGAGCACCACGGCCTTCTCGATGGCCGGCTGTCCCGGTTGCGCGTAGCGGGGCGCGCGGTTGGTGGATGTGGCGAAATGCCAGTTGCCGAGTCCTCCCTTGCCGCCTCGGAGCAGGTTGATTGTCTGGCCGTCCTCTGTCACCTCGCAGAGGAATTCGCCGGAGTCGGCGTCGAAGACGGCTGTGCCTACGGGCACCTCCACAATCTGGTCCTGTCCGTCCTTGCCGTGGGAGCGGCCCGCGCCGCCGCTCTCGCCGTTCGTGGCGAAGATGTGGCGCCGGTAGCGGAGCGGGAGCAGTGTCCAGAGGTGACGGTTTCCTTTGAGGATGATATGTCCTCCGCGGCCGCCGTCGCCTCCGTCGGGACCGCCTTTGGGTATATACTTGGCGCGGTGGTAATGGCGGCTGCCCGCGCCCCCTTTGCCGCTGCGGCAAAGTATCTTTACGTAGTCTATGAAATTAGAGTCGGCCATAATCAGCTGCTTGATTCTTAGTTTAGACCTCTTGCCGCAAATCGGCAATGGGGATTTATTTTTTTAACGTGTGCGCGGTGCCTATTGTTGTGGAGAGCGTCTGCGGGCGCCGTGTTCATTCTCCGGGGAATGATTCAGGGTCTTCATAGAATTTCAGCATGGATCGTGCCTGCTCGGCAACCATCAGCCGGAGTTCCTTCGGCTCGAGTACCTTCAGGGAGTCGCCATAGCCCAACAGCTCGTGTACAAGCTCATAGTTCAGCTTCAGACGGTAGGCGAATATTGAATAATTGTCGCCGATTGTCTCCTGCTGTGTATGGTGGAAAGGGAGGGCCCTGAAATATTTTGCCTGTGTCGGGGTGGTCTGTATCCTGACATCCCTGACATCGGCTCTGGAGGAGGTGATGCCGATAAGGTTCTCGAAGATGTCGTCGGGTCTTACGTCAGGCATGTCGAAGCGTTCGGGAAGCATCTGCATCTCCTTCACGCGGTCGAGGGCGTAGGTGCGTACGTCGTTGCTGCGTTCCTTCATGCCGACCATGTACCATCGCTGCTTGTACCGCTTCACGAACCAGGGACGGAACACTATTCCCTCTTCCGGACGCGAGCGGGAGAAGCCTGCGTATGTGAACCTCACTTTGCTGCTTTCCCCTATGGCCCGGAGCACAGTTGGGAGGAATTCGCGCGCCGACGGCACATCCTCCACGACCACGCGTCCTGACTGGATCGAAGGGTCCTGAATGGCGTTGTTCACAGCAAAAGACTCCAGAAGCCAGTTGGTCATCTGCAGATTCATGTTGCGGGTGGATTCGTCGATATAGTAGCGGCCGAAATTGTCGCATAGGATATCGACATGGAACGTCTCCTCTATCTCGCGCCGGTAATGGAAGAAAGTCCGCTCCGGGATGGGGCGTCCGTCGGAGCAGGCGCTTTTGAGCCAGAGGTCGTTGATTTCTGCGCGCGACAGATGGCCGTACCTGTTCAAGGTGTCGATGATCCAGACATATTTGTTCAGGGTATCCTTCATCTATAAAAATATTTCAGAGTTTGTATCCTGATACTGAGCGATACGTTGAAATTTTTAAAATTTTGACGAAAAATTTCAGAGTCTTGCGAACAATCTTTTTCAGGCTGTTGTTATATAGTCGTAAGGATTAGAAAATATATCTTGTGATATAAAGGTTATACTGCTATAAGCGTTCTGAAAAAGTTGTTATTGTTGTTTTAATTGAAGAAACAAGGTCGACGTGATGTCGACCTTTTCTTTTTTTCTCAGGTCCCTGATTTGTCAGGAACCTTGAAGGTTATGATTTAAAGGTCCGGGTATTCCGGAATTTGAACAGCTTCAGCGGCCGGCGTACATTTTTTCGTAATAATCCCTGTAATCGCCCGATGTGATGCGGTCCATCCATTCCTGGTTGTCGAGGTACCATCTCACTGTCTTCTCTATACCTTCCTCGAACTGCAGGCTCGGTTCCCAGCCGAGTTCTTTCTGCAGTTTGCGGGAGTCGATGGCGTAGCGCATGTCGTGTCCCTTGCGGTCGGTGACGAAAGTGATGAGATGTTCGCTGGTGCCTTCGGGATTTCCGAGCAGACGGTCCACGGTCTTGATTATCACCTTGATGAGGTCGATGTTTTTCCACTCGTTGAATCCGCCGATGTTGTAGGTGTCGCCAGGCTTGCCTTTGTGGAAGATCAGGTCGATGGCCCGGGCGTGGTCTTCCACGAAGAGCCAGTCGCGCACATTCTCGCCCTTGCCGTAGACGGGGAGGGGCTTGCCGTGGCGGATATTGTTGATGAAGAGCGGAATCAGTTTTTCAGGGAACTGGTAGGGACCGTAATTGTTGGAGCAGTTTGTCACCAGCGTGGGCATTCCGTAGGTATCGTGGTATGCGCGCACGAAATGGTCGCTCGATGCTTTCGATGCCGAGTAGGGAGAATGGGGATTGTATTTGGTGCTCTCGAGGAAGAATTCCGTGCCGAAGGCCAGATGATGTTCCGACGAGGAGGCGGTGGTGGCGAACGGCGACTCCACGCCTTCGGGATCTGTCAGCTCGAGCGCGCCGTAGACCTCGTCGGTGGAGATATGGTAGAAAAGCTTGCCCTCGTATCCTTCCGGCTTCGACTCCCAGCAGACCTTTGCGGCCTGGAGGAGCGACAGCGTACCCATGACGTTGGTGCGTGCGAACGTGAACGGGTCGAGAATGGAACGGTCCACATGGCTTTCAGCCGCCAGATGAATCACTCCGTCGATATCATGCGCCTTCATGATGCGGAGCATTTCATCGTAGTCACAGATATCGGCCTTGACGAAAGTGTAGTTGGGACGGTCTTCGATGTCGCTGAGATTGGCAAGATTTCCCGCGTAGGTGAGCTTGTCGACATTGATGATACGGCTGTCCGGGTATTTGTTGACAAAAAGGCGCACCAGATGGGATCCGATGAAACCGGCGCCGCCGGTGATCATAACATTCATGACACAAATATATTTCAGTTATTTTACGATTCCTTTCTCGAGATATTCTGCGAGATTGGTTTTTACCGATTCTCCGGCGCGTTCCATGGCCACTTTGGCCATGTCGGCGTCCACCATGATTCTGACGAGTTGCTCAAATGGGGTTTTCGACGGATTCCAGCCGAGTTCGCGGCGCGCCTTGGACGGGTCTCCGAGGAGGTTGATTACGTCGGTGGGACGGTAGAAGTCTGGCGAAACCTCGACGATGACCCTGCCTGTTGCCCTGTCGATGCCCTTCTCTTCGGAACCTTCTCCCTCCCAGCGCAGATCTATGCCTACATGCCGGAAAGCTATTGTGGCGAATTCCCTTACGGAATGCTGCTCGCCTGTGGCTATCACATAGTCGGAGGGCACTTTCTGCTGGAGGATGAGCCACATACATTCCACATAGTCCGGGGCGTAGCCCCAGTCGCGTAGCGACGAGAGATTGCCCAGGTAGAGCTTCTCCTGCTTCCCTTGGGCGATACGGGCGGCGGCGAGGGTGATCTTGCGGGTGACGAATGTCTCTCCTCGCCGCTCGCTCTCATGGTTGAAGAGGATGCCCGAGCAGGCGTAAATGCCGTATGCCTCGCGATATTCCTTTACGATCCAGAATCCATAGAGCTTGGCTACGGCGTAAGGCGAATAGGGATGGAAAGGGGTCTGTTCGCTTTGGGGAACTTCCTCCACTTTGCCATAGAGTTCGGAGGTGGAGGCCTGGTAGAAACGGCAGCTGTCGGTCAGGCCGCACAAGCGGATAGCCTCGAGCAGCCTCAGCACTCCGACGGCGTCGATGTCCGCGGTATATTCCGGCGAGTCGAATGAAACCTGCACATGGCTTTGTGCGGCAAGGTTATAGACTTCGTCGGGGCGTACTTTCCCCATAACCTGCATCACCGACATCGAGTCCGACAGGTCGGCGTAATGGAGGTGGAAATCGGCGTTGCCTTCAAGGTGGGAGATACGCTCACGGAAATCGACTGAACTCCGGCGTATCACTCCGTGCACCTCGTAACCTTTTTCAAGGAGAAATTCCGACAGGAAACTTCCGTCCTGTCCGGTGACTCCCGTAATGAGGGCTTTTTTCTTCATTATCTGTACGAATATCTCTTAGAGCAAATATTTCTCTGGGCGCAAAGTTAATAAAAAATCATGACTTTGTCGCTATCAGGTTGGTAAGTTCGATGAACTGGTCTACCGACAGGCGCTCGGGCCTGAGGGGCATAAGTTCCGAGAGGAGTGCTGGCGAGCCGGGGGGTATAAGCGGGGCGAGAGAGTTGCGGAGCGTTTTGCGACGCTGTCCGAAGGCGGTTTTCACCACTCTCCGGAAGAGCGCCGGATCGCAGCCGAGAGAGGTGCGCGAGTTGCGGGTGAGACGGAGCACGCCGCTGCGCACTTTCGGCGGGGGAGCGAACACGGACGGCTCCACGCTGAAAAGATATTCGCAGTCGTACCATGCCTGGAGCAGAACCGACAGTATTCCGTAGACCTTGCTTCCGGGTCCGGTACATATCCGTTCCGCCACTTCCTTCTGGAGCATTCCGGCCACAACCGGTATTCGCTCTCTGTTGTCGAGCACCTTGAAGAATATCTGCGACGATATATTGTAGGGGTAGTTGCCGATAAGCGCGAATTCTCCGGGGAATAAAGTGCCGAGGTCAAGCTTCAGGAAGTCGGCTTCGGTCACATGCAGGTCAGGGTAGACGCCGGCGAGAAATCCGACACTTTCCGAGTCAAGTTCCACGGCCTTTACGGCGCGTCCGGTGGCAAGAAGGTATTTTGAGAGTACTCCCATTCCCGGCCCTACTTCGAGGACCGGCATGGTGCCCCAGTCCGGATGCCCTTCGGGAAGTTCCGGACCGGAGATTGTCTCCGCTATGCGGCGCGCTGTATCCTCATCCTTGAGGAAGTGCTGACCGAGACTTTTTTTTGCCTTTACATTCATGTTTTTTTTCGTTAGTTGTCACCGCAGAAGTATTCGGTGCCGGAAGTGTCAGATGCCGTCGAAGTATTTGTCGGAGATTGTCTCTTCGGGAGTTTCGTTGCCGGAAGCGCTTTTGAGAATTTTTCCGACAGTGATGTGCATATACACAATATCGTCAGGCTTCAGACGTATGAGTCCGGCCTCCTCTCCGAGCAGGCTGGCGGCGGAAGTGGCGAATACCGCCGACTCCGCTTCCTTCATGGTGGAGAGAGCGAGTGTCATCACCGGAGCCCCGCCGTCCTCGCCGACTGTCACGGTTTCTGGGCTGGGCATGCCGAGGTCTTCAAGATCAGGACCTTTGAACTTCATTTCGACCGCGATGCTATCGCCTGCGTGTATGGCGCGTCCGGTGCTGCATGAGGTCTTGATCCCGTAGAGAATATCGGATATTTTTCTCATCTTCCGGGTCTTCGCCTGTTTGGCGAGTTCTTCGGCAGCCGACTGCATCAGCACATTCTGGCGGTTGGCCTTGATATTGTGGAGAACGGCGTAGAAGTTGCTTTGGCTCTTATGGGTGTCGATGTCGTGGTCTGCGGAAAGAGCTTCGGCAATGGAGTTGTAGAGAATATCGCGGTCGAGCTCCAGTCCGTAATCCTCTTCGAGCTTCGATGTGATGTCTGCCATGCGGACTCCCATGCGCACGCCGATATTGTAGGCGTTTTCCTCGCCTTTGACGGCTTTTAGGCCGGCCTTTATCCCTTCAAGGTATCTCTTTCGGTTTTCGAGACTCCGCAACGTGGTGTCGCCCACGGTCAGGTCAAAGAACTTGTGGGCGTGGAACTGGCCCATATAATACATGAGCGAGTCGCCCGGCGATGCTTCGGCAAGGTCTGTCCTGTCACTTTTGATGTCGCGGTCGCATCCCGTGCCGAGAAGTGCCAGCCCGGCAAGAAGGAGGAAAATTGTTTTTCGTAGCATTTGTGTGGCGAAGCTGTTGTTTATCCGGGATTGAACTTATGATTGTCCACGGAGAACGGGTCTGCGGCTGCGGATGTATCCTGCCGGACTGTATCGGCGGATATTCTCGGGTTTATCTCTACGGTGTCGCCTGTCGGTTCCATGTTGTCCATTTTCCGTCCCTGACAGGAGATGAGCAGACATGAAGACACGGCAATCGCCGCGACCGGTGCCGCGACGACTGCTTTCATAAATCTAAGTTTCATTTTCTCGACTGTCACTTTCCGACTTTTATTAGCTCAACTTGGAAGATGAGGTCGGCGTCAGGCGGAATCGCACCGGGCGCACCCTGCTTTCCGTAAGCGAGATTGCTTGGAATGTAGAAGACGGTCTTGCCTCCCTCCTTCATCAGCTGAAGGCCTTCGGTCCAGCCCGGTATCACGCGGTTGAGCGGGAATGTGGCGGGTTCTCCGCGGTCTACCGACGAGTCGAATACGGTGCCGTCGGTGAGCTTGCCCACGTAGTGCACTGTCACTTCATCCTCCGGTCCGGGACATTTGCCGTTTCCTTCCTTGAGCACCATGTATTTCAATCCGGATGCAGTCACGGCATAGGTGCTGTCGGTGGCTGTCTCCGACTTGCGGGCGTCGTCACCGAATACGATTGCCATCGAATCGGCCGGAACTTCCGAAACTTCTTCCGTGAGTTCCGCGGCGACACTGTCGGAGTCGACCGTCTTGTTGCCGCTCTTTCCGGAGCAGCCTGTAATCATGCCCGCACCTCCGAAAACCAGAAGTGAAAGGGCGAATATCTGAATTTTCTTCATTTCGATATCTGTTTGTTTCGTAACCTGGAATCTGATATCCGTTTATTTTTTCACCACCTTGATCAGCTCAACGTCGAATATGAGTGTGGAGTGGGGCGGGATTGCGTTGGGAACGCCCTGGGCGCCGTAGGCGAGGTCGCTGGGAATGAAGAAACGGTATTTCGCTCCCTCCTTCATCAGCTGTACTCCCTCGGTCCAGCCCGGTATCACGCGGTTGAGCGGGAAGGTGGCGGGTTCTCCGCGGTTCACGGAGGAGTCGAACACAGTGCCGTCAAGCAGCTGGCCGGTGTAGTGTACGGTCACTTCGTCCTCGGCTCCGGGCTGTGCTCCCTCACCCTCCTTCTCCACTACATACTGCAGACCGGAGGGTGTCTCTTTCACATTCTCCTTGCTGCGGTTCTCGGCAAGGAATTTCTCCCCGGCCTCGCGGGCGAGTTTCTCGGCTTTCTGCTGAAGTTCGCCGAGATATCCGTTGATTAGCTTCTGGGCTTCCTCGATGCTGATTCTGGGCTCCTCGCCGTTGAATGCGGCGGTCACGCCATTCTTGAAGTCGGCACTGTCAAGTTCTTTGACACCCATGCCTTTAAGCTGCGATCCCATAAGGAGACCCCAGGAATAACTTAATTTGTCCATATCTTTTGGTTAAAGTAATTATTATTCTAACAATTTTTACTGCAATTTGTTGCGTGACGCTCTTTTCTCCCTCTCGGCCACGGCCGTTTTCCGGTGTCATTTTCCGGTTGTCGTGATGTGGAAGCAGGGGGAATGGCGCTCGAACTTCACCAGACACCGCTCCTCCCGCCGCAGGTCCAGGAGCACTTCTCCCAACAGATTTTTCAGGTCTTCCTCGTTGACGGTCCGCGTGGAGTCGAGGCAGTGGAAGCGTCGGTAGGAGATGTCGAACGTTGTAGCGAACTGATGGGTGGAACTGTCTGTGGCGTTGCGGTTGACGCGCCGCAGACGTTTCACGGTATAAGGTGTGCGCAGCAGACTGGTCACAAGCACGCGGTAGCCGCCGGCCCCGCGCGAGGAGAGAGAGTCGATGAAATTGCGTCCGATGCTTTCCAGAAGGCGCGCCGCTTCCGGCACGAGATAAGGCACCGAGTGTTTCAGCGAGTCGACTTCGTACCACCGGCAGCTTTCTATCCGCACCACGGGACGCCGGGTGTGGTAGGCCTCCGAAATACCTGTGATCGGGGCGATGCCGATACGCTCCGCCACCGCATAGTGGTATTTGTTGGAGTCATTGAACACTTCTCTGAGCGGCCCGATGTTGTTGATATGTATTCTGCCGACACGTCCGGAGACCGGCTCTGCAGCGGCTGCGGTCACGCATGTTTCCTGCACTGCGGATGTTACGTCTTCGGCCGTTACAGAATCGAAAGGATCTCCTTTCTTTCCTCCGCCGCACGAGAAGAGTGCGGCGGAGGAAAGAAGAGCGAGTCCCGCGATTATGCTATTATAGGGGAATCCGGTTTTCATCGGTACAAAATTACAAAAAAATCCGCGAAAATGAGCCGCTTCCGCGGCAACATTCTCAGCGTACCCGGACTGCAGTCGGGCCGTAGCCGTACTCGAACGTGACCGAAAGACGTCGCCGTGCTGCGTCGTAACGCCAGCCGGGAGCGGCATTCATGCTGTCGGTTTCGGGAACTTTGCTGCCTTCTACCGTCACTTCCGACGGGCGGATGGTCCGCTCTATCTCGAGGGTGATGAGCCGTATGCCGGGCATTCCCTTGTAGCGTCCTTCGCTTGAGATGGAGAAATCATAGCCTCCGGCCGCAGGCGTGGCCTCGAATACAGTGAGCTGATATGCCCCTTTCTGAAGCGATTCCGGATCTTTCCGGTCATCGTCGAAGAGTGTGTAGGCCGAGGGTTCGCTGCCGGGAAAATATTTTACCGTCAGGAATTTCGGGTCATAGTCTCCGACATTGTCCACTTTGTGGGTGTACTGCGGGATGAAGCTTCCGGCGCGCACGAACATCGGAAGTTCGGAAAGCGGAGCCTTGACCACTGCGGTTGAGCCGCCTCTGTATGTGAGCGCGGGGTTGTTCCAGTTGTACCATAAGGATCCGTCCGGGAACTCCACTTTCCTCGAGCGCGCTCCCTTCTCCATGACGGGTGCCACAAGGACATCCCGGCCCCAGAGATACTCGTCGCGGCAGTCGGCGTTTACTGTGCCCGGTTCGGCATAGAAGTTCACAGGGCGTGCAAGCGGCAGTCCGAGTGCCGAGTTTTCGTAAGCGAGGGTGTAGTTGTAAGGGAGCCATTCATAGCGCGTCCTGATGAATTTCAACAGCACGTCGCGGTCACGGCTGTAATGGTATGGTTCCGGCTTGTACTGCGCGTGGGTGCGGAGCACGGGAGAGAACACTCCCATCTGGAGCCAGCGCGTGTAGAGCTCGGGCTCGTACACGCCGCCGTCGGCCACGAAGCCGCCCACATCGCTGCTCATGTAGCCCAGTCCGGACAGCCCTGAGTTGAGCATGGCCGGCACCTGCGCCTGGAGACCCTCCCAGGAGCGTGCCACGTCGGTTGTCCATGGGAACACCGAATAGCGCTGCAGTCCCGCGGTGCCTCCGCGCATCAGCAGCAGTGGCCGCATCGAGGGAAAGTCGCGGCGCAGACCGTCGTAGATGGTGCGCGACCACTCGTTGCCGTATACGTTATGGTATTCGGCTGCGGTCTCGCCGTTGGCGTGGACTATGGTGAGCGGATGTACCTCGGGCTCGCCGAGGTCGCCCCACCATCCCGACACTCCCTCGGCGGTAAGGCCGGAGAGCCGGTTCCAGAGCCATTCGCGGGTGCGCGGATTAGACATGTCGAACATGCCGGCCTCGCCGACCCAGGTGGTGACGTCATGCGGATTCCCGACAGAGTCGTGCGTCAGGAGTCCGGCTTCGGTCAGCATGCTGTAATTGTCGATCGCTCCTGCCTTGTTGATGTACGGCTGATTGATCAGCACCGTGTGCACTCCCATGTTGTTGAGGGAGTCGAGCATGCGCCGGGGGTCGGGGAACTGCTGCCGGTTCCATTCCAGGCGCCCCATGTCGGTCTCCTTGCCGTACCAGTAGAGGTCGAACACGATTCCGTCCACCGGGTACCCCTCCCGCCTGAGCGAGTCGATGGCTCCGAGGGCCTCCTGCTCGTTGTGGTATCCGTAGCGGGAGGTGATGTAGCCCAGCGCCCAGAAGGGCGGGAGGCTCTGGCGTCCCGTGAGCAGCGTGTAGTTGGCCGTCACGTTTTCCAGGTCTCCGCCGTTGACAAAGAAGTAGGAGAGCGGCTTGCGGGTTTCCGAAGTGTAGACTATCGAGTCTGCTCCGAGGGAAAGCCTGGCGCGGGCATAGTCGTCGACAAGGACGCCGTAGCCGTTGTCGGAGGCGAACCAGGGCATCGTTATGCCCATCTGCGATATGCGCGGATCGCCCGCTCCGTAACCGTAGTTCTGGCGGTTGAACATCACCAGGGTGTCGCCGTTGAGCCTGAGTCTGTGGGCGCGTTCGCCGGCTCCGTAGAAATTCTGCGCCCTGCCGTTGGCGAAGGATATCCGGCGCGCCCCCTCCTGGTTGACCACCCCTTCGGCCTCGTTGAGAAGCGTGTCGCCGGCCGCGTCGAGGAATGTGACGCGGCCGGTGACGCGGTCCACGCGCAACGTGGTTGATGGTGTGATGAATGTCACCGCGGCCGGGTCGGCGCTCCAGCTCACGCTCTCGGTGGATGATTCGAGCACCGATGACTGGGAGGGCGGATAGGAGAACGTGCGTTCTCCGGCCGGTATGCGCGACACCCGGAAGATGTCAGGCCCCATCGGCG
>OFGE01002980.1_pt1 | contig 11799 bp, 8 predicted proteins | sample 1521681 | NCBI WGS metagenome assembly OFGE01 (sample SAMEA3504093, study PRJEB24116) | mouse gut metagenome | biome: mouse gut; feature: mouse-associated habitat; material: faeces | place: Denmark | collected 2011 | reverse complement strand
GGCGGCCTCCGCAGTCGAAGCCGCAAAAGCCCTTGCGGATAAAGCACAGGCAAATGTTAACCTGCTCGAAGAAGAATACGGAAAATATCAGGAGCTTTACGAAATGGAGGCTGTTGCGCAGGATACCATGGATAAGCTGACAACGCAGCTTGAGGCGGCGAAGCTGGACGTACAGGCGGCAACAGGGCAGTATCAGGCCGCACAGGGGCAGTATCAGGCCGCACAGGGCGTGCTTTCCGAAGTCAACCTGAACCTGGACCAGACCGCGCAGTATGCCCCCTGCAATGGCACAGTGACGATGGTTTCCTCATCCGTTGGCGAACTTATCGGCACAGGAACTACTATCGTTACGCTTACGGATTACAGCGACCGCTGGATACTGGCGAATGTGGACGAATACGAAATCGGCAAACTACAGATCGGGCAGGAATTACCGCTGACCAGCAAGGCGTATCCCGATACTGTTTTTCATGGCAAGATTGTCAATGTCAGCAAAAACCCGGATTTCGCTATCAAGAAATCCACCAATGAGCTGAACGACCAGGATATTATGACATATGAAGTGAAAATCAAGCTTTCTGATGAAGACGACGTTATGCTCTACCCCGGTATGCTTGTCAGCGTGAATCTTGACGAAGCCACAGCCGCCGCACCGGAGGACGCGGAAAGCACAGAACCGGAAAATGAAACTGTGAATGAAAATGGCGACGCCCCGCAGAATACGGAGGGCGCAGACGAGATCATTGAGATAATCGAAATAGGTGACGAGTAATGGTGAAAACTTTTTTCAAAGGCTTTTTGCGGGAGCTGTTACTGCTCTGGAAGGATAAACGTATGCTGTTCATGTTCCTGATTGCGCCGCTCGCGCTGAATATCGTGGTCTGCGGCGCGTTCAGCAACGGCGTTGTCAATCATATCCCGTTGGCGGCGGTAGAAACCTCCTCCACTGCACAGACCCGCGCGCTTCTGCGGGCGTTTGACGAATCCGACCGCTTCGATGTGACCGCTGTGCTCCAAAGCCAGGAAGAAGCCAAACGTATGCTGGAAGCAGGGGAAGTACAGGGAATCATTGTAATTCCTGAAAATTATACAAGGAATTTGCAGCTGGGACAGCAGGCGGAGGTGCTTGTCGGCGTAAACAGCGCGAACAATATCGTCGGCAACAGCGCGGTTGTTTCTGTGATGCAGGTTGTCAAGACAGTATCTACTCAGGTTGCAGTCAAAAGCTATGTTGCAGCCGGCAGCAGCATTGCGGAAGGCACGGCAAAGGTTATGCCCGTTTCCAGCATACTGCGCCCATGGTTCAACCCGCAGTTCAGCTACCTGACGTATCTGGGGCTGGGACTTTCGGGGCTGGTGTTCCACCAGCTGTTTTTAATGACGATTGCAAGCGCGTTTGCAGAGGAAAAGGAAAACGGCGGCATATTGGCGGGCAGTATGGCCCGCAGGGAATGTATGATCCATTTTATCAATAAAATGTTTTTTTACGGCGCGGCGGGCTTTGCCCTGCTTGTGCTGAATATTGACGTTGTTATGCGGCTGTTCGGTTTCCCCATGCGCGGGAGCAGGGCAGACCTGTTGCTGCTCTGCGGCGCGTTTATATTCTGCCTGCTGGGCTTTGGCGCGCTCCTCGGCATATTAAGCCGGAACGTGCTCCACGCCATACAATGGCTGATGGCGCTGACCTACCCGTTTTTTATCCTGTCCGGTTTTTCATGGCCGCACAGCGAAATGCCCGGTTATCTGGTGCAGGCGGCACAGGTCCTGCCCTCCACGCACTTTTTGAATCCTCTGCGGGAAATCGTGCTGATGGGCAGCGGCTTTGAGCGGACGGCTCTGGCGCACAGCAGGGATATGCTCATACTGCTCGGCATTGCGGCGATGCTTTTGAGCGCGGCGGCGTTTGCATGGAAAATGCTGCGGGCAGAACGGAAGGAGGCGGCAGAGGCATGAAAGCAATCGCAAAATTTTTCCTGCGGGAATGGAAGTATCTGCTGAAACGTCCCCGCACGCTGATTCTGATGGTGCTGGTTCCGCTTTTTGTTACGTTTCTCTGCGGCGAAAGTTATTCGCAGGGATATTTTGAAAACCTGAAAATGGGCGTTGTGGATTACAGTTACAGCAAACAGACGCGGGAAGTTGTTGAAGCCTTCCGGCAGTCGCCGTATTTTGACATCGTGGGCTACTATAACAACGAGGAGGAAATCAGCGAAGCCATGAAGGACGGGGAGATCGTCGGCTGCCTGATATTCCCATCCGATTTTACAAAGAAACTCCAGCAGGGACGGCAGGCGGAAGTCCTGCTTGGCTCTAACGCTGTTAATATGGGCTACGGCAGTACCATCAACCTCAAAGGCTCGGAGGTTCTGGGAACGGTTTCAACGCAGATGGCTGTTAAAAGCCTTGTTGCAAAGGGCGATACCGTGCAGGACGCGCTTGCGGCAATGAACCCCGTTGGCTTTTATACCCGCCAGTGGTATAATCCTACGAATAACTTCAGCTATTTCCTGACATTTGGCTTTGTCGCGGCAACGATACAGCAAACGCTTGTTTATTTTGCGGCAATTTCACTGGCAAGAGAAAAAACAAGCGGGCATCTGGACGAAATCCGCGCCATTACGAAAAGCAGTATCATACAGGTGCTTGTAAAAACGGTTGTATACCTGTTCATCTCCCTTGTGGCGTGGGCGGCGTGTTCGTTTGTTATTTACCGCGTTTATGGTATCCCTATGCGCGGGGAAATGACGGTCTGGCTGGCATACAGTACACTGTTCCTGCTGGCAGTCGTGGCGATGGGGCAGTTTTTTTCCGCCATTATGCCCAACCCGGTGCTGGCGACATCGCTCTCCCTTGTGTTTACTTCGCCCTCCCTCGTGCTGAGCGGGTACACATGGCCGACGATGGCCCTGCCGGAACTGTATCAGGGATTGGCGCAGGTGTTCCCGCTGACGCATTTTGTCATTGGCTACCGCAATGTTGCGCTGACAGGCTGCGGGTTTGAAGCCATTGGGCAGGAAATGGCAGTTCTGGGCGGAATCAGCGCTGCCTGCCTGCTTTTAAGCATTGTCATATGGCATCTGAAAATGGCGCATTATGAAAAGAAAAAACAGCATGTGCAGACGGGAGAATCCCCTGGAACTGAATCCGCAATTACCGCGGAACAGGGAGAGCCTGCTGCCGCAGAACTTTGAACACAGGAGGGGAACGATATGAATGTGAAACGGTATAAAAAGATGTGCGCACTGCTTCTTGCGGGCGCAATGACAGCCGGCATGACGGTGCCGGCATATGCCGCGCAAAGCAAAAATGTTGTCGTACAGCCGGAAAAGGCTCCTGATGAGCCGATGACGCTGGAGGAAATCCAGAAAGAGGTTCAGCGGAGCAACCGCCTGAATAAAACGCTGGAACTGAATTTCAAGAAGGTGGAGGCGGGCCTGCGCGCCGTTGACGATGGGCTGACGGATTTGACCGATATGCAGAATGACGCGGCACATTCCAGAAGGCAGGCGAGCGATGCTGCAAGCGCAGGGCATGCTGGTGTTGGTCAAATTACTGACAAAACAGGGCAGCTCGGGTCACAGCTGGGCGGGGCATTAGGCGCGCTTGGAGGGGATGAAGGTGCAGCCTTGGGGACACAATTAGGGGAAGGCTTAAGCAACGCTTTTGGGGGGCTTGCGCAGATTGAGAGCGGCTTGCTTTCCGGTGCGTCTAAAACAGCCAGTGCGATGGAAAACATGGTAGATACCATTGCGGAACAGCAGCGCGACGCGCTCGAGGACCAGCAGAAGGGCCTGAAAAATACACGTCTGGACTTAAAGCAGACACAGCAGGACTGGAAAGAAGAATCCCAGCTTGTAACGCAGCTGCTTGTTACGAAAACGGTGCAGGTAGAAGCAGGCATTGCCCTGCTTGCGGAAAAGCAGGAGCTTTTGGAGCGTGTCTGTGAAATCGAAGGGAAAAAGGCAGAATTGGGTTTCAGCACAAATGTTGACCTTGACGGGAAAAAACTGGAGGTCGCACAGGGCGCAAAGGATTTACAGGACGCGGCAGACGGGCTGACGCTTCTGAAACGCCAGCTGAACGACCTTATGGGGCGCGGACTGGACGAAACGCTCGTTATTACGCCGCCTGAATTTACGCGGGATATCGAAACTGCACCGGAATACGGTGAAGAACTTTTGAAACAGGCGGTAGACAAAAGCTATAAGCTGAAAACCCTCCGGCGTGATAAACAGCAGGCGGAAGAAAAGACAAATAATAGTTCTCTGTATGACGGGCAGATTCGCGCAAGCGAGCTGGATATGGATATCGCGGATGTTGCAATGGAAGATGAAAAAGCCTCTATCGCCAATGACCTGAAAAAGAAACTCGATGCCATTAATGCGGCGGCGGCGGCTTACCAGAACCAGAAAGACGCGTTGAAGAAAGCAAAAACAGAATGGGAGCACCAGCAGGCTTCGGCAAAGCTGGGCATTGTTTCTCCTGTGGAATTGCAGGCATTGCAGCTGCAGTATGAGCAGACGGAACTTGCTCTGATGAATGCGGCTTATGCATATGATATCGCCTGGGGCGAGTACAATATGATGATGGAAGGCACTTCCTCCGACATTTATAATACCTATAAGGCACAGCTTGGGTAATGCCCGCTGTCCTCTGAAAAACAGCCTTTGCAATGCTCAAAATGCTGAGGCTGTTTTCATTTGGAATTTCTTGTCTTATACTATATATGGATTCTTGTTGCCTTTTCATACAAGATGTGGTAAGATATAAGAACATTGAATCCCGCGCGGCGGGATTCCATTTTTCTGGCAGGAGGGAACACCATGTATGTAATTAAAAAGGACAATACCCATGAGGCGTGGAATGTGCAGAAAGTTGTGGTCGCGGTCAATAAATCCGCTTACCGCGCACTGGTCAAATTTACGCCGGAGGAGCTGGATTTCATCTGCCGGTTCGTAGAAGAAAAGGCGCGTTCATTAGGCAAGGAGGGCATCCCCATTGCCGAGATGCACAACATCGTGGAGGGCGCGTTGGAGCAGGTGAAGCCGGAGGTTGCGAAAAGTTACCGCGATTACCGCAATTATAAGCAGGATTTTGTCAGGATGCTGGACGAGGTTTACAAAAAAAGCCAGTCTATCATGTATATTGGGGATAAGGAAAACAGCAATACCGACAGCGCGCTCGTTTCTACGAAACGCAGCCTTGTGTTTAACCAGCTGAACAAAGAGCTTTACCAGAAATTCTTCATGACGACGGAGGAATTGCAGGCGTGCAGGGACGGGTACCTTTATATTCACGATATGTCTGCGCGGCGGGATACCATGAACTGCTGTTTGTTTGACGTGAAATCTGTACTGACGGGCGGCTTTGAGATGGGCAACCTCTGGTACAATGAGCCTAAAACGCTGGAAGTGGCGTTCGATGTTATCGGGGATATCGTGCTTTCCGCCGCAAGCCAGCAGTACGGCGGGTTTACGGTGCCTTCTGTTGACCAGCTTTTGGAACCGTTTGCGGAGCGCAGCTATGAAAAGTTTTACCGCCGCTATATTGACCTCGGCCTGACGCCGAAAGCTGCGGACAGGGAGGCCATTAAAGATATACGCAAGGACTTTGAACAGGGCTTCCAGGGCTGGGAATATAAATTCAACACCGTTGCATCCAGCAGGGGCGATTATCCGTTTATTACAATGACGTTCGGCATTGGTACGGGGAAATTTGCGAAAATGGCGGCAACGCTTATGCTGGAGGTCCGCCGGAAAGGGCAGGGGAAAAAGAACTGCAAAAAGCCTGTGCTTTTTCCGAAGCTGGTGTTTTTATACGACGAAAAGCTGCATGGCCCCGGCGGGGAGCTGGAGGACGTTTTTGAGGCGGGGATTCTCTGTTCCTCCAAAACGATGTATCCCGACTGGCTTTCTCTTTCGGGCGAAGGCTATGTAGCAGAGATGTACCAGAAATATGGCGCGGTTGTCAGCCCCATGGGGTGCAGGGCGTTCCTTTCGCCGTGGTTTGAGCGGGGCGGCATGGAGCCGGCTGACGCGGCGGACAAGCCCGTATTTGTTGGGCGTTTCAATATTGGCGTTGTCAGCCTGCATTTGCCGATGATTTACGCGAGGGCAAAACAGGAGAGCCGGCCGTTTTATGAGGTTCTGGACTATTATCTGGAACTGATACGGCAGCTGCATATCCGTACCTATGCCTATTTGGGGGAGATGCGCGCGTCTACAAACCCGCTGGCTTACTGCGAGGGTGGTTTCTACGGCGGGCATCTGGGGATACATGACAAAATCAAGCCCCTGCTGAAAGCGGCAACGGCCTCTTTCGGCATTACTGCGCTGAATGAATTGCAGGAGCTGCACAATGGAAAATCGCTTGTGGAGGACGGGCAGTTTGCCATTGACACATTGCAGCACATCAATGATAAAATAAATGAATACAAGCAGGCGGATGGCAACCTTTATGCCATTTACGGCACGCCCGCCGAAAGCCTCTGCGGTTTGCAGGTGACGCAGTTCCGCAAAAAATACGGCATTGTGGAGAATGTTTCTGACCGACCGTATGTCAGCAACAGCTTTCACTGCCATGTGACGGAGGATATTTCGCCGATTGAAAAACAGGATTTGGAAAAACGCTTCTGGGATTTATCCAACGGCGGAAAAATACAGTATGTCAAATACCCGATAGATTATAATTTGGACGCGATACGCACGCTGGTGCGTCGGGCGATGAAGATGGGCTTTTACGAAGGTGTGAACCTTTCCCTTGCCTACTGCGATGACTGCGGGCATCAGGAGCTGGAAATGGACGTCTGCCCGAAATGCGGGAGTAAAAACCTGACGAAAATCGAGCGCATGAACGGCTATCTTTCGTATTCACGGGTGAAGGGCGATACGCGGCTGAATGACGCAAAAATGGCGGAGATTGCGGAAAGGAAAAGTATGTGATGCGGTACCATAATATTACAACGGACGATATGCTCAATGGCGAAGGGCTGCGGACGGTACTCTGGACGGCGGGCTGCGGGCACCAGTGCAAAGGCTGTCAGAACCCTGTGACATGGGACCCGGAGGGGGGGCTGCTGTTTGACGAAGCCGCTGAAACGGAGCTTTTTGCGAAGCTGGGAAAGGATTATATCAGCGGGCTGACGTTCAGCGGCGGCGACCCGCTTTTTCCTGCCAGCCGCGCGGAAGTGGAACGGCTGGCGGAAAAGGCGAAACGGCTCTTTCCGGAAAAGGATATCTGGCTTTATACGGGCTACCGCTGGGAGGAAATCAGCGCACTGCCGATAATGGCGCATATTGACGTTCTGGTGGACGGGAAATTTATGGAGGATTTGAAGGACAGCAAGCTGCACTGGAAAGGCAGCTTCAACCAGAGAATTATAGATGTACAGAAATCCCTGAAAAACAGCGCTCTTTATTTTTACACAGCGGAATAATGCGTTATATGGAACGGAAACGGGAAACTTCCGGAAGGCCGTATGATTTTGCGCCCGAAAAGGCACACTGTAAAGAAAAAGAAAATTTTTCTTGCTTATCCCGGAACAGTGTGCTATACTCTATATCAATAAAAGGGAGTAGCTTGGCGCGGTTCGCGTTTCCGGCGTTCGTCATCACGGCTTTTGCCCGGACGCCGCCCTTCAAAAGCCTTTTGGCTGTTCGAGGAAAGCAAGACTTTTATTGTACAATGTTATTTTTGTGCAATGAAAGTCTTTTTTCGTTGCACAGAAGAAGGAGGAGAAAAAATGGAAAAACTTTGGACAAAGAAAAAAGAAGAACTTTTTGCCCTGCTGGAAAGCGGCGGGCAGGGGCTGGGCGGCGGTGAAGCGGCGGCACGGCTGGAAAAATACGGCGAAAACAGGCTGAAGGAAGGGAAGCGGAAAGGGCTTCTGCGAGTATTTGCGGAGCAGTTCGCGGATTTGCTTGTCGTGATACTGATTGCGGCGGCTGTGATTTCTGCCGTAACGGGCGGCTGGGAAGGCACGGTTGTCATCATCGCGGTGCTGATACTGAACGCCATACTGGGTACGGTGCAGCATTTCAAGGCGCAGAAATCTCTGGACAGCCTGAAAGCAATGTCCGCGCCGCACGCAAGAGTCATGCGGGATGGGGAAAGACTTGAAATCCCTGCCGCAATGCTTGTGCCGGGGGATATTCTCCTGCTGGAGGCAGGGGACGTTGCCGCGGCGGACGGGCGGATACTGGAAAACCATTCTTTACAGGTCAATGAAAGCGCGCTGACAGGCGAATCGGAAAACGTCAATAAAAAAGACGGGGAGATTCCGGAGGAGGAACTGCCTCTGGGGGACAGGCTGAATATGGTTTACAGCGGCTCCCTGGTTTCCTATGGGCGCGCCGTTGTGCTTGTCACAGCAACAGGCATGGATACGGAAATGGGAAAAATCGCACATTTAATGGAATCCGCGCAGGAAAAGGCAACGCCTCTTCAACGCAGTCTGGACGATTTTTCAAAAAAACTTTCCATAATCATCCTGGCGGTCTGTGCGGTGGTGTTCGCGCTGGGCGTATGGCGGGGCATGGGCATTGGCGGCGCGCTGATGTTTGCCGTTGCGCTGGCAGTGGCGGCAATTCCGGAGGCCCTCAGCTCCATTGTGACAATCGGGCTGGCAATTGGCACACAGAAAATGGCGAAGGAAAACGCTATCATCAAAAACCTGCGGGCTGTGGAAAGCCTGGGCTGCGTTTCTGTGATTTGTTCCGATAAAACAGGCACGTTGACGCAGAACCGCATGACGGTGCAGAAAGCCTTTGCGGACGGGCGCGAATGGGACGCGGGCGAAGCGGGAACGGCGGATTCCGGTATCCTGCGGGAGGTGATAACGGCAGGCGCGCTCTGCAACGACGGTTCACTGCGCGGCGAAACACAGATCGGCGACCCGACGGAAACCGCCCTGCTGACATTCTGCCGCCAAAGCGGAGGAAATGAGGAAGAACTCCGCAAGATGCACCCGAGGCTGGGCGAACTGCCTTTTGATTCCGACAGAAAATTGATGTCTACCCTGCATGAAATCGGCGGGAGGGCGCTGCTTTTGACAAAGGGCGCGCCAGATGTGCTGCTGGGGCGGTGCATAAGGATAAAAACAGAAGCAGGGACGGTAGAAATGACGGACGCTTTGCGGGAGGAAATACAGCGGCAGAACAGCGCGTTTTCTTCACAGGGGCTGCGCGTGCTGGCGTTTGCGGAAAAAGAATGGAGCGGCGGCGCGCTTTCTTTGGAGGCGGAAAATGCTTTGACGTTCCTTGGGCTGATAGCCATGATGGACCCGCCGAGGGAGGAATCAGCGGCGGCTGTGGCGGACTGTGTACGCGCCGGTATCCGTCCGGTGATGATAACGGGCGACCATAAGGTAACGGCTTCGGCAATCGCCCGGCAGATCGGCATACTGCGGGAAGGCGGCAGGGCTCTTGAGGGGGCGGAGCTGGAACGCATGAGTGACGAAGAACTGCGGGAGCAGGTGGAGGAGATTTCTGTTTATGCTCGCGTTTCGCCGGAGCATAAAATCCGCATTGTGCGGGCATGGCAGGAAAACGGGCATATCGCGGCAATGACGGGCGACGGCGTGAACGATGCACCCGCGCTGAAACAGGCGGACATCGGTATTGCAATGGGCATTACGGGGACGGAGGTTTCTAAGGACGCAGCGGCGATGATATTAACAGATGATAACTTTGCTACTATCGTGCAGGCGGTCGGGAACGGGCGGAACGTATACCGGAACATTAAAAATTCCATATTATTCCTGCTTTCCGGCAATCTGGCAGGGATCCTGGTGGTGTTGTTTACGTCCCTTTTTGGGCTGCCTTTGCCATTCACGGCGGTACAGCTTCTGTTTATCAACCTGCTGACGGACAGCCTGCCCGCTCTGGCGGTGAATATGGAAAAGCCGACGGGTGATCTGCTCAACGAAAAGCCCCGCGACGCTTCGGAAGGGATTCTGACAGGGGATTTCCTGCGGAGATTGGGCGTACAGGGCGGCATGATTGCGGCGGCGACAATGGCCGGCTTCTATTCCGGTTTGCGGATAAGCGGCGAAATGGCGTGTACAATGGCGTTTGCGACGCTCTGCATGGCGCGGCTGTTCCATGGGTTCAACTGCCGGGGGAGCCGCTCTGTGTTCCATCTGCCAGGCAACCTTTACAGTATTGGAGCGTTTGCAGTCGGCGTGCTGTTCCTGATGGCTGTGCTCCTGATTCCAGGGCTGCATGGACTGTTTGATATCAGCAACGCTTTGACAGGCGCAGATATTTGGAAAATTATCGGGCTTGCGTTCCTGCCAACGGCGGCTGTGCAGATTTTACGGGTTTTGCGGGAAGGAAAGCGGAAAGCGGCTTGATGGATATAAAGAGGTTAGATTTGAGGACAAAAAAATAAGTACAGGATATGGAACGGTAACAGAAAGACGGCGAAATAATCGATGTCTATCCCGCCGCCCTGTTTTAACTTTTCATTTGCCCAATAAGCAGAAATTTGTCAATAAGAAATATGTTCTTTATGATATTGAATAAAATCCTCTTTATTAAAATAAGGTAGATACCCATATTCGGTTACAATCAACTTAAGTATTGCGGCAGCTTTTGCTTGGGTATTTATGCTTTTTACAGGATTAAATTCAATATCAGTAAAATAATTGTATTGTAAAATTGTGTTGATTTCTTCTGCTGTAAGAGACTTTTTTATAGCGGTAATATAGATGAAATCCTAAAATACCGTTTTAGGAATTAAAGGAAAATCTTCATTTTGGTAACGAAACGCTTTCAGGCTTCCTGAATTATGTAATCTCTCATCACGTTTGGCTTCTTTCGGTGACAGATCAAGCAAATCAAGATAAGGCCCTCCATTTTCAAAAACTTTAGCGCTCTGAAAAATATTCTCAAGGGTATAGTTATCTATTTGGAGGTTAAACGCGCTTAATTTAATTCCAATATTTTCCAGGCTCTTAGTGCTGATTTCCAATGGTTTAGCGTTTACATCTGCTTTTCTAATTGCATTGTGCAGGCTTTTTATAGATTTCTGTTTTTGTGATACTGCAAAACCAGAATACCATTCAAACGAATATATTTCACTAACAACTTTTCCTTGATGAACAAAAAATGCAGGTCGCTTTGCCATCTGTCCCTCCTACATAAATATGGTTCATTCTTCTAATAAACTCATCATTTCTTGTATTTCTAGTACAGCATCTTCCACACGCAACTCCACTTCTTCACTCCAAAATTGACTTCCACCAGACAACTCATCAATTATGTTGAAAATAGATACCGCATCAGAAACGGGAATAAAACCAGTTGATTTCCATTCGGATAAATGCTCACTAAGATACTTTATAATATCTGTATAAATCTTCTCGTTAAAAGAGTTTTGGCAACGTAATTCTACCAATAATCCGTTTTTTCCTACAACCATATCAGATAAATTCATTTCAACACATCTCCAAAACACCCAATTTATCAGTTACAAGTATAGCATATCTTCCCACCGAAAGCAATCAGCATCCCATGCCTGTTCTAACTATCCAAATATTCAAGGGACAAGTAGTATTTTTTCGCACAGATCAAGAAAAAATCTCTACTCTTAAACCCTTGACCGTCTGGATTTTTGCAATTGCCATTTCATCGACGAAAACGTATCAGGATTTTACAATCCTTCCCCACTTCTCCTTTCCATCACTCTTGTGTTCAATAAAAAGAGCAGAAAACGCTATAAAATTAACGCTTTCCGCTCTTATCAATGAATGAGACATCGGGGGCTCGAACCCCGGACAACTTGATTAAAAGTCAAGTG
>OFGE01002975.1_pt1 | contig 11831 bp, 6 predicted proteins | sample 1521681 | NCBI WGS metagenome assembly OFGE01 (sample SAMEA3504093, study PRJEB24116) | mouse gut metagenome | biome: mouse gut; feature: mouse-associated habitat; material: faeces | place: Denmark | collected 2011 | reverse complement strand
TAAAGTTGTATATAATGAAAAGGATCTTTCATTAAGAGATTTAACATATGTTTCATTTGACTTAGAAACAACAGGATTATCAGTAATGGATGATGATATCACTGAATTTGGAGCGGTGAGATATAAAAATGGACAAGAAGTTGCTAGATTACAAAGTCTTATCAAACCTAACAAACGTATTTCTGAAAAAATAACACGTTTGACGCATATTACAAATGAAGATGTTAAGAATGCTCCTACAATTCAAGAATTTTTACCTCGTATTTTAGAATTTTTTCAAGATGATGTTATTGTTGCTCATAATGCAACATTTGATGTTGGCTTTTTAAATGAAATTTTGAAACGTAATGGCTACCAACCTTTAAAAAATCCAGCTATTGATTCTTTAGCTTTGGCATGGAAACTTTTACCTGAATTAAAAGGATTTCGTTTGGGAAATGTTGCAAGGTATTATCGTATTGCTTATGATGGAGAAGCTGCTCACCGTGCTGATTATGATGCTGATGTCTTAGCAAGTGTTTTTAATATGATGCTTCATGATATGATGCAAAATAAATTATATAATTTATTAGATATGAATAAAATGGAGTGTCAAAATACCTACAAAATAGTAAGACCAAAACATATGTGTGTTCTTGCTAAAAATAAAGAAGGACTTAAAAATATGTTTAAATTAGTTTCAGAAGCTAATACAACATATTTTGAAAAAACATCTCGTATTCCTCGACAACGTTTAGAATATTATCGTGAAGGATTATTGTTTGGAAGTGGGTGTTATAATTCAGAAATTTTTGATTTAGCAATGACAAGAAGTATTGATGAGTTAAAATCTGCCATAGAATTTTATGATTATATAGAAATTTTACCTTTAGATATTTGTAAGTATTTTGTTGAAAGAGGTAGAATTGATACTGAAGATGATTTGAAACGTATTTTGAGAAGAATTGTTGATACTGCTAAAGAAATGGGAAAAATGATTGTTGCAACTGGTGATGTTCATTATGTTGATCAAAAAGATAAAATATTCAGAGATGTTTTTACATGTAATCCTAAAATTGGCTTAGGAGGAGCGTTACATCCTTTAACTGATCGTAATAATCCTCAAGCATGGACACCTGATGAATATTTTAGGACAACAGAAGAAATGATGAATAGTTTTTCTTATTTAACAGAAGATGAGAAATATGAATATATTATTGAAAATACAAATAAAATTGCTGATATGATAGATGGTTCTTTTCATGTTGTTCATGATAAGTTATTTACTCCACATATTGATAATGCTGATGAAAATTTAAGAAAATTATGTTTTGATAATGCACATAAACAATATGGAAGTGTTTTACCAGATATTGTTGAAAAACGTTTAACCAAAGAACTTGATAATATTATTAAACATGGGTTCGGGGTTATTTATTATATTGCTCATAAACTTGTAAAAAAATCAAATGATGCTGGTTATCTTGTAGGTAGCCGTGGTTCAGTTGGATCATCATTTGTAGCTACAATGGCAAATATTTCTGAAGTGAATCCATTACCTCCACATTATTATTGTCCACATTGTCAATATAATGAATTTTTAGAAGAGGGAGAGATTGCGAATGGATATGATTTGCCAGATAAAACCTGTCCACAATGTGGTAAACCATTAAAAGGAGATGGGCATAATATTCCATTTGAAACTTTCTTAGGATTTAATGCAGATAAAGTTCCTGATATTGATTTAAACTTCTCAGGTGATTATCAACCAACAGCTCATGCTTATACAAAAGAAATATTTGGCGAAAGTCATGTGTATCGTGCAGGAACAATATCAACAGTTGCAGAAAAGACAGCATATGGGTATGCTAAAGGATATGCTGAATTGATGGGAAAAGAAAATACAATTCGTGCTGCTGAATTAGAAAGAATCGCCAAAGGATGTACAGGGGTTAAGCGAACAACTGGGCAACATCCTGGAGGTATTATTGTTATACCAGAAAGTATGGATGTTTTTGATTTTACACCTTACCAATATCCAGCTGATGATTTAACTGCTGATTGGAGAACAACTCATTTTGATTTCCATGCTATTCATGATAATGTTTTGAAATTTGATATATTGGGACATGTAGATCCAACTGTTATTAGAATGCTACAAGATTTAACAGGTGTGAATCCTAAAGATATTCCTACTAATGATAAAAAAGTTATGAGTTTGTTTAACACAACAGAGGCAATGAATATAGATTTAAGCTATCTTAATTGTAAAACAGGGGCATTAGGATTACCAGAATTTGGAACAAAGTTTGTTAGGGGAATGTTAGAACAAACACATCCAAAGTCTTTTAGTGATTTGGTTATTATTTCTGGTTTATCACATGGTACAGATGTTTATCTAGGAAATGCTGAAACATTGATTTCTTCAGGAACATGTACTTTAAAAGATGTTATTGGATGTCGTGATGATATAATGGTATATTTAATTGAAAAAGGATTACCTAATAAAGATGCTTTTGATATTATGGAATGTGTACGTAAAGGGAAATCGCCTGCTGTTTTTCCAGAAAAGAAATATGAAGAACTTATGCGTAAATATGATGTTCCTACTTGGTATATTGAGTCATGTAAAAAAATTAAGTATATGTTCCCTAAAGCTCATGCTGCTGCTTATGTTTTAAGTGCAATTCGTGTGGCTTGGTGGAAACTTTATTATCCAAGAGAATATTATGCAGTTTATTTTTCAACAAGATGTGATGCTTATGATATAGAAACACTTATCTCTGGTAAAGAAGCAATTTGGAGTCGATATCAACAAATTCAAAACGATAAACAAAATGGGGTAAAAATTTCTAATAAGGAAGAAGCCTTGATTTCTGTTTTTGAAATAGCTATGGAAATGTATGATAGAGGATATCATTTCAATAATATTTCATTAGAAAAATCTGATGCAAGAAATTTTATTGTTGATCAAGATGATAAGTATGGAATATTACCACCATTTACATCTATTGATGGATTAGGTGGATCAGTAGGAGATAGTGTTATAGAAGCACGTCAACAGAATTTATTTTTATCAAAAGAAGATGTTATTAAACGTACAAAGTTGAATAACACACAAATTGATTTATTAACAAAACTTGGAGTTTTTGAAAATATGTCAGAAGAAAATCAATTATCATTGTTTGATTTTTAAAGAGAAGGCTTTATTTAGAAGTCTTCTTTTTTATTTTGTGTTTCTATTTAATCAAAATATTATTTGAAATTGACATAAAATTATAAGAAGAATATAATAAATAATGAGAAAGAAGGCGAAAAATATGAAAAAAAGAAATTATAAAAAATATTTATTTATATCTTTGGCTTTTCTTCTTGTATTTTCAATAATATTTGGAAGTGGAATTGCTTCAGCAGAAGATAATCTTGAAAATAAAACTGTGGATACAGAGGAATTAGAAGAAAAGGAAGAAGATACAGATAAGACATTGCCATCAGGTAAAAGTGAGAGCAATGTCAAACCAATAGAAGAAGAACCAGAAGTTGATTGGAGTACAAAGGAAACAATAGCTGGTGATTTTGTGATAGTAGGAGGAGAACCAGATGTAGATTATACATTTGCAAGCAATATCCTAACTATTTTAACAAATAAAAGAATGACATTAAAAACAACAAAGACAACAGCACAAAGAATAGTCGTGCCAGCAAATGTAGAAGCAAGTCTAGTATTTGATGGAGTCAATATCACAACATCAAGTAACAGTCCTTTTACATTAACACCAGTGGCAGGTGGAGGTGCAAAAGCACATATTACTTTGTCAGATAATTCAAGTAATACATTGACTTCAGGATCAGTGAATTATCCAGGTTTAAGATGTGGAAGAACAACAACACTAGTGATAGATGATGGAATTCTGAATAAAGATATGAATGGAAATGATATTATTCCAAATTTTGGAACAATACCAAATGATTTAACACTATTAAATGGAACAAAGGTAAAAAAAGGTGATAGATTAACATTATTAGATAGTCCTCAAGCAGGAACTCTTACTGTTAATGGTTCTAGTTATGCAGCTGCTATTGGTGGTGGAAGTGGAGAAGATAGTGGAAACATTACTATTAATGGAGGAATTATCAACGCTAATGCATATGGACAAAGTGACAGTGTTGCTCACGCAGGAGCAGGAATTGGTGGAGGTAATAAAGGTTCTGGAACGGATATTACAATCAACGGTGGTAAAATTACTGCACAAGGAGCTTATCATGCTGCTGGAATTGGTGGAGGATATCATACCACATATAATAATGGTAATTCAGTTGCTACTTTATCTCCAGCAGTTATTCGTCCATCATATGGAATTGTTGGTGGTAAAAGTGGAAATATTACAATTAATGGTGGATTTACTATATCTAATGGTGGAACTCATGGTGATGCTTTTGGTGATGGATGTTATTCATATTCAACATCAAGAGATTGTAAAATTATTGTAACTGGGGGAACTATTTTACCAAGTGCTCCAGGTGGACGTAATGATTTAGGAGCTAGTGAAGCTGATGTTTATGTTTTAGGTGGTTCATTACGTGCTTCTAAATTTAATAGTAAAGGTAGTGCTGTTGCTTATGGAGATTTTAATAAAGAGACACAAGTGTTTATGACACAAATTAATTTAAGTGGATATAATCTTAAAAATATGCTTGTAGATGACATGCAAATTACAGTTAATGGGGTTCCATCTGACTATGGATTGCCTTCATATACTGATAATTTAGGTTTATTATATTTCTGGTTACCAAGCAGCACAGATGGATCATCAACAGAAGTCAGAGTAGATGTAGATGTCTTGAATAAAGATGGAAAAGTAGAGCCAATGGATTCATTCTTCGTAACAGATGCAACACAAGGCTCTACATTAAAACAATATGTTACATTTGAAGTAGATACAAAAGATTTGACAGAAAGTGAACGACTCGTAAAGAAATATGATGGAGTGGGATTCTCAGGAGAACAACAAACAAAGTTCCTAACAGCGATCCTAGGAGATGAAGGTGGGATATCAGTAACACATCCAAGTGGAGGGAAACTGACAGATATCACACAGATGACGATACAATCACAGCTTTTAAATGATAAACTTGAGCCAGTGGATGAGATAGTCACAGGGACAAGTGCAGGAGTAGGGAAATATCAGCTGATTATCACATCATCAGAATATGCAGCGATAGCAGGATTCAAGGAAAGTTTCTGGGGGCATAGATGTTATTACAAGTATGCAGAGATCATCCCAGCAGACAGCAAGATAGAGATCACAGCAACCCGAGAAGGAGAAAGCACAAGTGCAGATCAGACAGTAACGATGGTAGCCAATGTAGCGCCAGGGAAAGGAGAAGCGACAACATGTGGAGCGCCATCAGGGAAAGTACAGTTCTATATCAATGGAAAGAAGTATGGAGAGCCAGTAGAACTCGTACCAAATGAAGAGGCAGGAGAAGATGGATATATTCACAGCACAGCCGAAATCAAATGGACACCAACAGATAATGGCGGGATATACAGTGTAGAGGATATCCAGGAAGTAACAGTAGAATATCTAGCAGGAGATGAAACGAACTATACAGCAAGCAAGGCAGAACCAGTAGAATTCGTAGTAACGCCAGTAGATCAAGGTGATGAAGATAAAGGGAAGACACCAATCAAGGTAACAGTAGAAGATAAAGAAGTTACAGAAGGAGAAGAGATAGAGAAGGTCTATGGAGATGAAGATATCAAGATCGAACTCACAGGAGGAGATACAGATATCAAGCCAGTATATAAATCATCAGATGAAAGCGTAGCGATAGTAGATGAAGAAGGAAACATCATAATAGTAGGAGTAGGAGAAGTCAAGATAACAGCGACAAGACCAGGGAATGGAGCATACAATGAAGCGACAGAGACAATCGTATTGAATGTGACAAAGAGAAAGATAAGCATCGAGGAACTGGATATCTTAGACAAGATGTATGATGGAAATAAGGAAGCGAAAGTAGATAGAGGAAGTCTCGTTCTTACAGGAGTGAAGAAAGAGGACATAGAGAGATTGAAGAAAGAGCTAGCAATCAATGCAGCTTTCCCAAAAGAAGAGGTAGGGAAATATCCAGATGCGAGTGCAGAGATCATCTTAAGCAAAGAATTCTATGAAAAGTACTATTTTGAAACAAAGACAGGGACAAAGAGTGATAGGATCACATTAAAAGATGAAGCCAGCATCAAGATCAGAAAGATAGATGAAAGCGATCAGAATGGAAACAAGATAAAAGTCGAAGAGATTCCAAGACAGAAGTATACAGGAGAAGCAATCGAGCCAGGGGTACTGGTCAAAGATGGAGAAAAAATACTGATAGAAGGAATAGATTATACAGTAGAGTATAAGGACAATGTAGAAGCAGGAACAGCCATAGCAATCATCAAAGGGAAAGGGAACTATACATCAACAATAGAGACAGAATTCATCATCTATAAGATCAATATCGATACAGATGGAGATGGGAAACCGGATTTAAATGTAGATACAGATGGGGATGGAGAAGCAGACATCAATATCGACACAGATAATGATGGAAAACCAGATATCAACATCGACACAGATGGAGATGGAAAGCCAGATATCAATATCGATACAGATGGAGATGGGAAACCAGATATAAATGTAGATACAGATGGGGATGGAGAAGCAGATATCAATATCGACACAGATAAAGATGGAAAACCAGACATCAATATCGACACAAATGGAGATGGAAAGCCAGATATCAACATTGATACAAATAAAGATGGGAAACCAGATATCAATATAGATACAGATAAAGATGGGAAGGCAGACATCAATATAGATACAAATGGAGATGGAAAACCAGATATCAATATCGATGTAAATGGAGATTATATAGCAGATAAGAATATAGTCAAAACATCTGATGATACTTCATTGATGATACCAATGGTTATTGGAGTTGTATCATTAGTAGCTATAATATGGTTAATTGGAAAGAATAAAAGAAAAAAATAAATATAACTTTTTATAAATTATCTGATTAATACATTGTTTTTCAATTTAAAGTGTGTTATAGTGTATATGTAATAAGTGATTTACACGAGAGGGGAAACCCTCTCGTTTATATTTGTTGATGGAGGAGTACAATGTTAGATAAAATCACAAATTTAATTCAACCTATATTAGATGAGCATGATGTATATTTAGATGATCTTGAATATGTACAAGAGAAAAAAGAATGGTATTTAAGAATTTTTATTGAAATGAATCAAGGACATTTAGATATGGATACATGTGTAGCTGTAAGTGAAGCGATTAGTAAAACATTAGATGATGCTGATATTATTACACATGAGTATTATTTAGAAGTGTCTTCACCAGGTGCTGAAAAACCTTTGAAAACTTTAGAAAAAGTGCAACAATCTATTGGGGAATATGTTTATATTCGTTTTAAAAGACCAACTAATGGAATGGATGAGGTTCAAGGGACTATTCTTAATGTAGAAGGTGATATGATTGAACTTCAATATATGATGAAAAATATTAAGAAAAAATGTACAATACAATATCAAGATATTGCATTGATTAGATTAGCTGTTCAGTTTTAAGGAGGATAATGAAAATGGCTAGTAAGAAATTTATTCAAGCTTTAGAATTATTAGAAGCAGAAAAGGGAATACAAAAAGAAGTTGTTTTAGATGCTTTAAAAGAAGCATTAGAAAAATCATATAAGAAAAATTATGCAGGTTCTGAATCTATTATTCGTGTAGAAATTAATGAAAAAACAGGAAAAATACGTTTATATGAAATTAAACATGTAGTAGATGATGTGAATGATGAGGACTATGAGTTGTCTTTAGAAGAAGCACAAATGATTAATCCTAAATATCAAGTTGGTGATGAAGTTGTTACTGAGGTTGACCCAGAAGTATTTGGACGTTTAGCTGCTATTCAAACAAAACAATTATTAAAACAAAAAATTAGAGAAGCTGAAAAGGAAACACTTTATAATGAATATGTTGATAAGAAAGACGATATTATTACAGGAATAGTAGATAGAGTTGAAGAACGTTTTGCTATTATTAATATAGGAAGAACTGGTGCTTTATTACCATTAAATCAACAAATTCCAGGTGAAAAGATTTATGAAGGACAACATCTTAAAGTTTATGTCAGTGATGTAGAAAGAAATACAAAAGGTACACATATTGGTGTTTCAAGAACAGAACCAGGTTTAGTTAAGAGATTATTTGAGATGGAAGTTCCAGAAATATTTGATGGAACAGTAGAAGTTAAATCAGTATCTCGTGAAGCTGGAGATAGAAGTAAGATTGCTGTTTATGCTTCTAAAGAAAATATTGATCCTATTGGAGCTTGTGTAGGTCCTAAGGGAAACCGTGTGAGAAATGTAGTTAATGAATTAAATGGTGAAATGATTGATATTATTGAATGGAATGAAAATCCGGCTATCTTTATTTCTCATGCATTATCTCCTTCAGAGGTTGTTTGTGTTGATGTCAATGAAAAAGAACATACTGCTCTTGTTATTGTTCCTGATAACCAATTATCTTTGGCTATTGGAAAAAGAGGACAAAATGCTCGTTTGGCTGTTAGATTGACTGGTTGGAAAATTGATATTAAATCAGTAAGTGAAGCTAATGAAGAAGGTATTGTGTATGGACAAGATGCTGAATTTGAAAAACAATTTGAAGAAGAAATGATAAAAGATGAAGTTGCTAATAATACTGAAGAATTTGTTGATGAATTTATTGAAGAAGGTGATATTTCTTTGGAAGATGAAACTTTTGATGAAAATGAAGATGAAGAAGTTAATGAAATTGAAACTGATATTGTAGAAGTAGAAGAGTCTATTGAAACAAATGAAATTCTTAACATAGAAGAAGTTGATGAAGTTGATGAATCTGAAGATTATGTAGATGATTATGATCAATATGATGATGAAGATGATTATGAATATGAAGAATATGATTATGATCCTAAATATGATGAAGATATTGATTATGATGAATATGATAAATATTATGATGAAAAATAGAGGTGAATTCTAATGAGAAAAATACCTTTAAGAAAATGTGTTGCGACACAAGAACAGTTACCTAAAAAAGAATTAATAAGAGTTGTTAAAAATAAAGAGGGAGAAGTTTTTGTGGATTCTACAGGAAAGATGAATGGTAGAGGTGCTTATTTAAAGAGAAGTATAGAAGCTATTGAAATAGCTAAGAAAAAGGGTGTTTTAAAAAAATCTTTAAATGCTGATATTCCTGATTCTATTTATGAGGAGTTAAAAAATTATGTTCAATAAAGAAATATTTTCTTTATTGGGGTTATGTGCTCGAGCAAGAAAAGTGAGTACAGGAAGTATCCTTATTAATGACATTCGTATAGGAAAGGTTTATTTTGTTATTATTGCTGATGATGCTAGTCTCAATGCAAAGAAGAAAATAACTGATAAATGTCATTATTATCATGTTGATTATATGATATGTGGTGATATTGATAGTATATCTCATGCAATTGGGAAAGAAAATCGTGTTGCATTAGGAATAACAGATAAAGGTTTTGCAAATAAAATCAAATCAAAATTAGGAGGTTGATATTTATGGCAAAAAAGAATAGTATTCAAAAGAAAAAAGGAAATCAAAAGAAAAAATTGATTTCAAACATTCCCAATAAACAAAAGAAAGATGAGAAAAAAATTGGTGATGGGATTGTAGAATATGAAGATGGTATTACTGTTGATGAGTTGTCTCAAAAGATTGGTCAAACACCAGCTAATATTATTAAGGTTTTGTTTATGTTGGGAACAATGGTTACCATTAATTCATCATTGGATGATGAACAAGTTGAATTAATTTGTCTTGAATATGGTTACGAAGCTAAAAAGAAAATTGTTGTCAGTGAGATTAATTTTGAAGAAATTGAAATTGTTGATAATGAAGAAGATTTAGTAGATAGAGCTCCAGTTGTTACTATCATGGGGCATGTTGATCATGGTAAGACAACTTTATTAGACTATATTAGAAAATCAAAAGTTGTTGATGGAGAATTTGGTGGAATTACTCAACATATTGGTGCATATCAAGTTAAAATTAATGGAAAAAAGGTAACTTTTTTAGATACACCTGGTCATGAAGCATTTACAGCTATGCGTGCAAGAGGAGCACAAATTACTGATATTGTTATTATTGTTGTTGCTGCTGATGATGGTGTTATGCCTCAAACAAAAGAAGCGGTTGATCATGCTTTAGCAGCTGGTGTTCCAATTGTTGTTGCAGTTAATAAAATTGATAAAGATGGTGCTGATCCTGAACGTATTAAAGGAGAAATGAGTGAAATAGGTCTGATGCCTGAAGAATGGGGTGGAGATACTGTTTATTGTAATATTTCTGCTAAAAAAGGAATTGGTGTTGAAGAATTATTAGAAACATTAACTGTTGTTGCTGAGCTTGCAGATTTAAAAGCAAATCCAAAACGTTATGCATATGGAAGTGTTGTTGAGGGTAGACTAGATAAAGGTCGTGGACCAGTTGCAACTTTACTTGTTCAAAATGGAACTTTAAGAACAGGTGATCCTATTGTTGTTGGAACTGCATTTGGACGTGTACGTCAAATGGTTGATGATAATGGTAGAGATTTAAAAGAAGCTGCTCCTTCTACTCCAGTTGAAATTACAGGATTAAATGAAGTCCCTGTTGCTGGTGATAAATTTATGGCATTTGAAACAGAAAAAATGGCACGACATGTTGGTGAAGAACGTCAAAAAGTAAAACAAGAGCAAAATAGAGGAACAACTTCAGCAATGAGTTTAGATGATTTATTTGCTCAAATTAAAGAAGGTCAAGTTGCTGATTTAAATATTATTGTTAAAGCAGATGTTAATGGAACTTCTGAAGCTGTTAAAGGTGCATTAGAGAAGATTGATATTGATGGCGCAAGAGTTAATGTTATTCGTTCAACAGTTGGTGCTATTAGTGAATCAGATGTTTTATTAGCAAGTGCATCTCGTGCTATTATTTATGGATTTAATGTGCGTCCTGATGCTAATGTTAGACGTAAAGCAGAAGAAGAAGGCGTTGAAATTAGATTGCATAATATTATTTATAAAATGGTAGAAGAAATTGAAGCTGCTATGAAAGGTATGCTTGCTCCTGAATTAGAAGAAGTGATTACTGGTCAAGCTGAAATTAGACAAGTCATTAAAGTTTCTAAAGTTGGAAATATAGCAGGATCTTATGTAACAGATGGATATATTCGTAGAGATTGTGGTATTCGTTTAATCAGAGATGGTGTTGTTATTTATGAAGGTAAACTTGCATCTTTAAAACGTTTTAAAGATGATGCTAAGGAAGTTTCCACAGGTTATGAATGTGGTATGACAATTGAAAATTATAATGATATTAAAGAAGGAGATATCATTGAGGGTTATATCATGGAAGAAGTAGAAAGAAAGTAGGAGTTGATTTTTGTGGTTATGAAAAAAGAAAAAATGGATAATATTATTCAGCGTGAACTTTCTGACATTTTAAGAACAGAAGTTAAAAATCCACAAATTGGTTTTTGTACAATTACTGAAGTTGATGTTACAAATGATTTATCTATTGCAAAAGTTTATATTTCTTTTCTTAATAAAAATGTGAAAAAGAGTATGACAGCATTAGATCATTCAAAAGGATATATACGTTCTCTTCTTGCTAAGAGATTAACAATTCGTAAATGTCCAGAATTACAATTTATATTGGATACTTCATTAGAATATGGAAATAAGATTGAAAATATAATTAAAGATTTGAATAAAGATGA
>OFGE01002973.1_pt1 | contig 11844 bp, 10 predicted proteins | sample 1521681 | NCBI WGS metagenome assembly OFGE01 (sample SAMEA3504093, study PRJEB24116) | mouse gut metagenome | biome: mouse gut; feature: mouse-associated habitat; material: faeces | place: Denmark | collected 2011 | reverse complement strand
GCCATAAAATCGGTGATCAGGTTCTTATCAAAGTAGCAAAAACATTACAGAAATGTTTTCGTTCTCAGGACTTTGTAATGCGGATCGGCGGGGATGAGTTTGCTGCCGTTATGACGCAGATCACACCGGATCAGTCTGCAGTCCTCTATCAGAAAGTGGCGCTTATCAACAAACTCCTCGCCAAAGAAGGGGATGGCCTGCCCAAAGTTACCCTCAGCATAGGCGCTGTCTTCTCCGATAAAGGATTTACAGAAGGGCTTTATGTTCTGGCAGACAAAGCTTTATACCATGTAAAAGAAAACGGGCGTAACGGCTTTGCCGTTTATCAGGATCTCTCCCGTCTCCACGCCGCGGATACCGAAGATTCCCTCCATCAGCTCCGTTCTCTGTGCGCCTACCAGACCGCCGAAGCCCAGAATCTCGCCTTTGCGGAGGGTAAAATTAATATGCTGGAAGGATTTTGCATGGATGGAGCAAAGATCCTTTACCTCCATAATCACCTCGCCCGGCTCATTTTCCCGGGGCGGGTATACATTCGTCAGCTCACGTCCTACCATCTTGGCGATAATATCGTCCGTGGTCATATCTTCCGCCCGCCAGGTTCCCACGTATGTACCGTCACGCATAATGGTGATATCGTCGGCAATCCGCTTAATCTCATCCATCTTGTGAGAAATATAAACCATCGTTACGCCCTTATCCCGAAGATCATTCATGATCCGGAAAAGAGCCTCCACCTCATTGTCCGACAGGGATGAGGTCGGCTCGTCAAAGATAACGACTTTTGCCTGCTGGGATACGGCCTTGGCAATCTCCACGGACTGCATCTGTCCAACGGACAGGGTGCCGAGAAGGGCTTTGGGATCAAAGTCCATCTTTACTTCCTGCAGCCATTTTTCCGTTTCCGCATACATGGCTTTGTGGTCAATCACCTGTAAGGGACCGTATTTCTTTACCGGGAATCTTCCCAGATACAAATTCTCCCCCACACTTCTGGCCGGTACGGGCTGCAGCTCCTGATGCACCATTGCAATACCGTACTTCATGGCTTCATCGGGGTTTCCAATCTCAATCTTCTGTCCGTCGAGAATGACCTCTCCTGCGTCCATCTTGTAAATACCGAACAGACACTTCATCAGTGTGGACTTTCCGGCGCCGTTTTCCCCCATCAGTGCATGTACGGTACCGGGACGGAGCGACAACTGTACATTATCCAGTGCCTTGACACCCGGAAATGACTTGCAGACGCCTTTCAGCTCCAGTTTATACTCTGCCATTTTGCTCCTCCTTCTCTTTTTTTATATTATACAGATCGCAATCTGTCATTTTTCGTAACAACCGAACGGCAAAAAACAGACATCATATCCATATCTTTTCATTCATATTTCCATTCATTATGAAAAGTGCAGGTGCCGTAATTCCAACACCTGCACCAAATTCATTCCTGCAGTTTCTTAATCAGACGTTTTTATTTTACGCTGTCAAGTACTTCCTGTGCATTCTCAGTTGTAACCTTTACATAATCACAGCCGATGTAGTGCTCGTTTCCGGCACCGGTCAGATAGTTTACTGCTGCGTCTGCTGCGCTGTGGGACTGAGAAATATGGTCATTGAATACGGTACCTGTCATGGTTCCGTTGATTACGTTCTCAAGAGCCTCGGACAGAGCGTCAACACCTACCAGGAAGATATCCTCGCCCACCTTGCGGCCTGCGGTATCAATTGCCTGAAGTGCGCCAAGTGCCATAGCGTCGTTGTTGCAGAATACAACCTCGATCTTCTCGCCATGCTGGCCAAGTGCATTGGATACAAGCTCCTGTGCCTTTACCTGATCCCAGTTACCAACCTGATCGTCAAGCTGCTCTACTTCCCAGCCTGCATCTGTCAAAGCCTTAACGGAGAACTCGGTACGATACTTTGCATCAACGTTCTCGGGGTCACCCTCGATCATGATGTACTGAACCTTGCCGTCGCCGTTTAAGTCAACCTTCTCCAGACCCAGGTCAACGATCATCTCGCCCTGCATGGTTCCGGACTGACGTGCGTCACATCCAACATAGGTTACATCCCAGTTGTTATCCGCCCATCTCTGCTCCTCGGACTCGTCCGGCTCACGGTTGATGTATACAAGCGGGATTCCGGCGCCTACTACCTTATCGGTAATGGTCTCTGCGGAAGAGGAGTTTACGGGGTTGATAATCAGAACGTCAACCTTGTCATTGATGAAAGCATCAATCTGGTTGCTCTGTGTACCCTGGTCATTCTGACCGTCCTGGATGGTGATGTTCTCTTTTGCAAAGCCTAAGCTAATCAGATAGTTCTCAAGCTCCGTACGGAACAGTGTCATAAAGTTATCGGAGAACTGATAGATACATACGCCTACCTTCTTGTCTGCGAAATCTCCGCTTGCTGCAGGTGCATCAGACTCTGCCGGCTCCTCCGCATCCGCGGGTTCCTCGGTCTCGGCCGGTGCTTCGGTCTCAGCAGGCGCTTCTGCCGGCGCTTCCTTAGAACCGCAGCCTGCCAGTAAGGTTGCTACCATTGCTACGCTTAACAATGCAGCTAAAACTTTCTTTTTCATAATGAAAAATCCTCCCTGTTTATTTTTTTACAAGCTCATTGATCTGCTTGCGTTTATAAGTATACCACAAACAAGGAGGATTTCCATTAAAAATTTTATTCTTTTTGTACAAATTCTTACTTATTTTCTGTCAATCAAAAGAAAATAATACCTTTTGGCAATCCTCCTCGAACATATTTTCTCTTGTAATCACGGTGGTGGACGTATCTACCTGAACGCTCTCCAGAGGAATATCATTGATCAGGTTGTAGGCACATTCCACTCCCAGATAGCCCATCGCGTAGGGGTTCTGCACGATCAGTGCGTCCACCTCGCCGGTTTCCAGCATCCCTACGCAGACCACATTGCTGTCAAAGGCCACCACAGAGGTTTCTTCCGCCAGGCCAAGTTCCCGGATGGCGTAGCTGACGCCTAAGCTGGTCCACTCGTTAAAGGTAGCGATCACATTGATTTCCGGGTGATTTTTCAGCATTTCCAAGGTGCCTGCCTTGGAATCCTCCGTTGTGGAAAGTACGTTGACGGCGTCTACAATCCGCACCCGGCTGTCCCCGGAGAGCACTTCCCGAAGCCCCTGCTCCCTCTGCTGGCCATTGGCGGAATTTTTATCAAAATTCACAATTCCCACGTTCAGCTCTTCCTGTTTTTCCGACAGGATGGCTGTCCCTGCCATGCGGCCGGCCTGGAAATTATCCGTGCTGATCCGGCAGCTCACTTCGCTGCTGTCCACGTCGCTGTCAATGATTACAATCTTTACCCCTGCCGCGGCCGCCTCGTTGATGGCTTGTGCGTTGGCCTGGTAGTCCACGGCGGAAAATACAATCACTTCCGCTCCCTCCGCCGCGGCCCGGCGAATCATTTCGTTCTGGGTTTGATAGTCCTCCTCATTTTCCGGGCCGTCCACCGTTAAGGTTAAGTTGTACTCCGTGCCCGCCGCATTCGCCCCGGCAAATACGGACTTCCAGAAGGCGGATGTGGTGGACTTGGCGATAACCGCCACATAGTGGCGCTTGGACTCGCCGCGCTCATTTTCATATATATTGAGATTGCCGATGATATAACGGATTCCGACGATATAGCTTCCTGCAAGAAGCACTACCCCGAGAAGAATCAGCCACCGGCCGGGAATTTTGCCCGCTGCTTTGTTTTCTTTCATAGACTTTCTCCTATTAAAAGTCGCTGCGCGACGGCACTAAAGAGTAAAGTCGCTTCGGCACACCTGTGATGAGAGGAACTTTTATTCGAAAGGGCCTCATAAAAGTTCCTCTCGTGCGTCTTTGCGACTTTACTGTTTAAGTCGCTGCGCGACGGCACTAAAGAGTAAAGTCGCTTCGGCACACCTGTATTGAGAGAAACTTTTATTCGAAAGGGCCTCATAAAAGTTCCTCTCGTGCGCCTTTGCGACTTTACTGTTTAAGTCGCTTGACATTTCTCAGCCGGTCTATTCCGGTTTTGATTCCAGTTTGGGTATGCGGATCTCCACGCAGGTTCCCTCGTCCGGTTCGCTTGTGATATGAAGCCCGTACTCCTCTCCGAAATAGATGCGGATGCGGTCATGAACGTTTTTGATGCCGATTCCCGTCCGATCCTTAGCCTCCCGGTGAAGGATCTCCTGACACTGTTCCCTGGTCATTCCTACGCCGTTATCCGTGACGGTTATCCGAACGGCCGTCTCCTCCTCCCGAATCCGTACCTCAATAAAGCCCTCGTCCACCATGCGGTCTATTCCGTGATAAATCGCATTTTCTATAATGGGCTGCAGGGTAATCTTATTGCACAGATAGGAAAGGCAGCCTTCCTCTACGTCAAAAGCATACGTAAACTGATTTTTATAGCGGTAGTTCTGGATCTTCAGATAGCTCTTGGCATGCTCCACCTCCCGCTCCAGGGTAATCAGCTCATGCCCCTTGCTGATGCTGATGCGGAAAAGCCTGGCCAGAGCATTTACCATCTCCACCGCTTCCTTTGTCCGATCCTCCTCGCACATCCATGCAATGGAATCCAGGGTATTATACAGGAAATGGGGATTGATCTGGGCCTGCAGCGCGTTAAGCTCCGTCTTGCGCAGGGTGATTTCCTCCTGCCGTACCTGCTCCATCAGCTCCTGAATCCGCACCACCATATGGCCGAAGGAGTCCGAAAGGGCGGATATCTCGCCGGTTCCCCGGACGGCCGCAAACTGAAAGTTCTCCGCCTCCTTTTCAAATGCCTCCATCGCTCCTGTAAGCCGCTTGGCAGGCTTTAAAAAGATCCAGGAGAAGAGCGTCCCCACCAGCACCGCTGTCAAAAGAACCAGAAGCAGCAGCGCCACACAGATGCGGATCATTCCTTCCACGCGGCCCGTAATCATCTCGTCCACATAGCTTACGCCCACGACTCTCCAGTTGCAGTTTTCCAGGGTGTGAATGGTGTAAATCACATTGGTCCGGGTGTGGGAGCCGTCGGGAAGGCTTTTCAGTTCTCTTGTCATTTCCTCCTTAAGACCGGAGTAAATCAGCTGCTGCTGGGGATGATAGATCAGGTTGCCTTCCGTATCCTGGATATAGCAGTAGCCGTGCTGTCCGATTCCCACATCGTCCACATAGCTTGCGATATTGGAAAATCGGATGTCCATAAAGACCTGAAGCTCCTGGCCGGACGCGTCCCGCATATTCTGGCAGATGGTAACCACCCAGGGGTAATATTCCTCAAAGAGCGTTTCCACATGGGGCTTGGAGATACACAGCCCCTTTCCTTCCTGCTCCTCCATATAGGAAAGATTCTGCAAAATGGCGCTTTTTCGCTTAAGTCCGTTGGACCAGCAGTCCAAAAGCTGTCCCTCCTTGCTGTAGGTGGTGACTGCCACCACATCGGATCGAATCTCCATAAAGCTTCGGAAAAATTCGTCCCGCTCCTCCTTGGGCGTTCCCATATGGACGGAAATCAGGCGCATGGATTCTGCCATGCCTTCGGTGTAGTCCTCCACCGTATTCATCACCTGCACTACGGCCTGCTCACTGGTTATGGCCGCGTTCTGCTCCATCGAGCTTTGATAAAAGTCAATAAAAAAGAAAAGTACCGATCCCAGCACCGTCAGCACCAGCCCCACAACCACGCAGGTCATAACAGCGGAAAGGGAAATACGGCTCTTATGCCTGTCCTTCTTCATGCTTCCTCCTGCATGCATTGGGGGATATGCCCTCATATTTTTTAAAACAGTAGCTGAAATAATGCTGATCGTTGTAGCCGCATTTTTCCGAGACCTCCCGGATCTTCATGGGGGTTTCCAGAAGAAGCTTTTTGGCTGTGGCCATGCGCTTGCGGGTGAGCAGATCAATGAAGGTGCTGCCTGTGGACCGCTTTATAAGAGTGCTCAGATAATTGGGGCTTACGGAAATCTCGCTGCTGATGGCATTTAAGGACAGCTCCGGGTCCATAAAGCGGCTCTCCATAATGGACAGGGCGCGGTCGCAGATAACGGAGCTGCTCTTTTTCCGGTGCTCGGCGGCCAACTCCCTGGCCGCAAGGCAGAATGCCAGATAACGTTCCTTCATTTCTCTGGGATTCTCAAAAAAGAGCTGGCCCAGCAGGGGGGAGGTTTTCTGCAGGTTCTGAATGGCCTCGCTGTCCGCCACCGCATTTACCACCCGGAATACGGCCGCAATAAGCTGTACCATCACCAGCTGAATGTTCATGGCCGGGGTGTCCTCCTGCTCCAGATCCGCAAAGAGCTGTTCCAGGTAGGTGCGAAGCTCCTCCTCCGTTCCGCTTCGAAGGAGTCTCTCTATCTCATTGACAGCCGCCTGAACGGTCTCCTGGTCAAGTGCGGCGGTCCGCTCAATGTCGGAGATAAAGGATACGCCGGTGTCGCTCCGTCTGGCGTAGCCCAGGGCATCCATAGCCTCCAAATATGCCTCGTGACAGTGTCCCAGTCCCGGCACCATGCGGCTGACGCCGATGGAAGCCGTAAGGTTCATGATCCGCTTAACGCTCTGGGAAATATCCTCCACGATGATGTGCAGATATTTGGCAAGGCTTGTCCTGGTTCCGGCCAGCAGGGATACGATTCTGCCGTCGGTGTAGAAGCTCACGTAATGGATGTATTTGCGCAGAATGAGGTTTACCGCATTCACATCGTCCTCGGAAGTACGGTTGCCTCCCCTGTCGTCCCAGAAGCTTGTGACAAGGACGGTATAGTGCATATACGTATGCTCCGGCCTGATAAAACCCCGGCGCACTGCCTCCTGGATCAGCGCCTCCTCCCGTTCTTCTCCCTGGGTGTCAAAAAAGGAGTCCAAAAGCAAAGGCATAAAGAAGACCATAAGATTCTGCTGCTCCTGCTCCGCATTTTTTTTGGTAAATTCCTCGAACTTGACGTCTATTTTCTGCTTGATATTTTTCAGCTCTTCCGTCAGCTCTTTTGAGGAAATGGGCTTTAGCAGGTAGCTGATGATGTTGTATTGAATGGCCTGCTGTGCGTAGGTGAAGTCGTCAAAGCCGCTTAGAAAGGCTATCTGTATGTTGGGGCGGATCTCCCGGACCGCCCGGGCAAGCTCGATGCCGGACATAAAGGGCATCCGCACGTCCGTAAGGAGAAGGTCCGGTTCCAGCTTTTCCACAAGCTCCAAAGCCTCGGCGCCGTTCTCCGCCTCTCCCACAACCTCAAAGCCTACCTCTTTCCAGTCAATCCGCCGGATAAGCGCCTGGCGCAGCTCGGCTTCGTCGTCTGCGATTACTATGGTATACATAAGGGCCTCCATTCCTGTTCCGTAACCAGTAATTTTTAATATATCATCTGTGCAATTACTTTTATTATACATGATCCGCCTTTACAGAGCAAAAGAAATCTGCGCAAAAAGCCTGCGAGCCCCTCTTGCGGATCGCAGGCTTTTTCCATATAAGAACATATTCCGGATATGCACGGGATAGGTTTTCGTAAATCGCTTTGTGCGCTTTGTGGGATGGTGCTGTTTTATATGTTATCTTATGCTTTTTCCCTGTCCTCTGTTACCAGGTAACTACTCTGCCCGAACATTCCGGGTAGTGGGTGAATATCCAGTCCATGCCTGCCATGCTCATTGCAAAAAGTATCAGCAGTATTAAAAGGAAGATGGCCGCCCCGTCATAGACTACCCGCCGTTCGGGTCTGCGGCTGCTTATGAGCACTTCCACGCCCAGGCAGATAAAGACCACGGGCCAAAGGCGAAAAATGAGTTCGTAGTCCAACAAGGGGAAAATGAGCCTCAGCAGGCACAGAACGCCCATAACTACCAGTACCAGTCCAAAGGTGACGCTTCCCACTCTATGAATGTGAATGATCTGTTTCTCCTGCATGATCCTCCCCCCTATCCTCTTCTAAAAGTTCCTGCTTCTTACCACGAATCAGAAATATTCCGATTGCTATGATTCCGATTCCCAGAACAAGCTGGGGAACAAAACGGCTGATGTGATTCACATAGCTCCATACATAATCAGGAACTATCCAGTAAACCAAATCAAGGATGGAATTCCACAGTACCGCTATGCCGAATACTATCAAAATTCCGGCAAAAAGTCTGCGGTATTTTTCAATGGTTACCTTGCTCCAGAACTCACTGTCCGTATCTATGCGAATCAGATAATGGTCCTCCAGCGCATAAAAGTCCTCGTCATCCATTGCCCGCAGGTTGTGTGCATGGAAGAAGCTGTAAAACCATACTACCACATCGATCAGCATCAGAAATCCGGTGTTGAAAAAAATGGACAGGGCTAAGATTCCCCAAAACAATCCCATCAGGCTGACGCCCATTCTCATAAAGCCCATATACATTTGTCCTGCTCCCGGGATCCAGGAAAAAATAAAAGTCAAAAATCCGCTTTTTTTCTTTGTCATTTTTTGTCCTCCATTATAAGTTCCGTAATATCCTCTCCAGTGCCCTATTGAGAAGTATTTCCGGCCACAAAACCATGTGTCCGTAAATCCTTCTGGCTCTGTCGGGATATTACTGTTATAAGTTCCGTAATATCCTCTCCATCCGGGGATATTGCTAATTCTATTTTTTGTGATGCTTGTTGTCTTCGCTCTGCTACCATTTCCAATTCAGCATTTCATTTAACATCCGGTTCATTTCCTGCATGCCGTTATTCAGTCTGCGGTTCAGGGTTTCTTCCTGCTGCCTTGCAGCTTCTTTCGGGACCATAGGCTCTGCCTGAGGAATCTCTTTTGGCACCATAAACAGTAAGAACAGGGCTGTTACTACGGCTGCGCCTACCTTTAGGCTGTAGAAGAAAAGCTGCATCTGCCCGGATACTTTTCGGGTGGCTACCGCAAGCTGATAGTCGATGCGTTCGGAACGCTCCAGTATTTCCTGCTTCATGTGGGCCGGAGCTTTGATAAGACCTTCTGCTTCTACCTGGCGGATGATCTGCTCGGTATAGGCGTCCAAATCTTTGATTTTTTCGTATTCTGTTCTCATACGCGCTTTCCCTCCTTTTTGTCGTAGTGTTTTCGGAGCATCCCTCTTGCCCGGTAGATTTGTGTCTGGACTGTTTTGACGTTGCGGCCTCGCTTTTCGGCTATTTCGGCTGCGTCTAATTCGTGATAGTAGTAGTCCAGGGCGATTTCATCGTAGGGCGGCTTTAGGGACTTGCAGGTTTGGTACAGCTCTTCCCTTACTTCTTCTTCCAGGCAGGCTTCTTCGGGGGTCTGGCCCTGGTCCTCCTGATTTATGAAATATTGGTCTTCTGAGGGGATTTGCTTTCGGCCGGAATGCTTGAGATAGTCTAAGGCTTTGTTGGTGGCGATTCTGCAAATCCAGGATTTTTCGTTTCTGCCGTCGAAGGAGGCGTATTTTTCGTATGCGGACAGGAAGGTTTCCTGGGCGAGATCTTCGGCGGTGAAATAGTCTGCGGTTATTTTGTAACAGATGGAAAATATTAGATTTTGGTATCGGTCTATTAACTCTTCCAGTTGTTCTTCTCGATTAATCGCATCCGCCTCCCCTCCTTTTTTTGTGTTTGTGCCTTGTTTTTTGACAGGTAATTATCTGTTCATTATTATAACGAAAATGATTGGGGGGTGTCTTCAATATTTTTGAAAAATTTTGAGTTTTGTTTTGGGGACGGACGGATGCACCGGAAAGGAGGGCGGAGAGAGCAACAGCATACAGAACCAAGAGAACATTTGTCAAGGGGGATTTCACCCAAAAATGAAATCCCCCTTGGCAAACTGGAAGTTAATGATTTAACCGTAACCGTGAGTGTAATAAGACGCGCCTTCCGGTTTGTTCAAAATAATGGCTGAAAGCTCCAGCCGGCTGCCGTGGATCCGTGGACGTCCACGCCTGCCTGTCCTTTCACCAGTGAGGTCATAGAGTACGGTATCTGACCTCACACAGCAGATCATCTCCAGATTTTCGAATTCTGACACAAGCCCGGTGACGGGCTTCTTGGGATACCAGCTGTCGCACAAAAGGATGACCTGCCTGCAGGAGGAAAGTTCCGTCATAACGGAACGTACCATGTCTGCGGCAAGCTCCAGTTTGGAAAGTTCCTTCGTCCACAGGCGGTAGCCGAGGGGAACGGAGAGGTAAGTGATTCCATCCGCTGACTTAAGCGGCACATGGAGCATGAGACTGACGAAGCAGTGCCCCTTAAGGTAATTGGAGCCGTTATGGGCGGCATGGTCAAACAAGTTTGAGCGGGCCTGAAATTTCGTACCGTATTTTTCCACTAAGGTATCATCAATGGAGAGGAACACGGAGGAATCCCTCAGGGAAATGGGTATACAGCTTAAAACAAGTCTGGCAGTTACAGCTGTCCATCTGAGGTGGTCAAAAGCAGCATAGCTGAGCGTATAGTAAAAGGAATTCAGCGACTTGCCAGTAAGCCTTGAAATTATATGCATCCATGCAAACCGGATGGAGCGGAAAGAATCCAGGGCCAACATGGAAATGACCAGCAGGAACAAATTTTCCGCAGATGGCATTGAGGCATCCTGAAAATAATTCCAAAAGAACCAAAAAAGCTTGTTAAAAGTATGGTTTCTGTTGTAAAATAAGCGTGACATACAATCTCCTGTTTTTGTAAAGATTTGTTAGCGCTTATACTATACAACAAATAGAGTAGATTGTATGTTTTTTTATTGCTTAAAATGAAAAAAATTTGTAAAGATGGTAAACGTATTATAAAAGAAGAAATTTCTAAAACTGAAGCTTTAGATATGTTTAAAGATGATCCTTATAAATTAGATTTGATTAGTGGATTGGAAGATGGCAATATTACATGTTATAGACAAGGGGATTTTGTTGATTTATGTAGAGGTCCACATGTTGAAACTGTTAAGAAATGTAAAAATTTTAAATTATTAAAACATTCTGGTGCTTATTGGAAGGGTGATAAAAATAATAAAGTTTTACAAAGAATTTATGGTGTATGTTTTCCAACTGCTGAGGAATTAGAAGAACATTTAACAATGTTAGAAGAAGCTAAAAAAAGAGATCATAAAAAATTAGGAAAAGAATTGGAATTGTTTATGTTATCTGATTTTGGTCAAGGATTGCCTTTCTTTTTACCAAAAGGTTATGCATTAAGACGTACTTTAGAAGATTTTTGGTTAGATTTACATAAGAAGAATGGATATCAAGTGATTGATACTCCAATTATGCTTTCAAGAGAATTATGGGAAACTTCAGGACATTGGGATCATTATAAAGAAGATATGTTTACAACGAATATTGAAGAATCTGAGTATGCGATTAAACCAATGAACTGTCCAGGAGCTATATTGGTTTATAAAAATGGTTTACATTCATATAAAGATTTACCATTACGTTATGCTGAATTAGGACATGTTCATCGTGCTGAAGCAAGTGGTGCATTAAATGGATTATTTAGAGTACGTGGTTTTACTCAAGATGATGCTCATACTTTATTACGTACAGATCAAATCAAAGAAGAAGTAGGAAATATTTTAAAATTATATGATGAAGTTTATTCAATTTTTGGTTTAGATTATAAAATTGAATTATCAACAAGACCAGATGATTTTATTGGTGAAGTTGAAGTTTGGAATGATGCTGAAAAAGCATTAGAAGAAGCATGTTTAGCAACTGGTCATGAATTAAAAATTAATCCAGGAGATGGTGCATTTTATGGACCTAAGTTAGACTTTAAATTAACAGATTGTTTATCTCGTGTTTGGCAATGTGGAACAATTCAGTTAGATATGCAATTACCTGGTAGATTTGAATGTACATATGTTGATGCTTCTGGAGCAAAAGTAACACCTGTTATGATTCATAGAGCTT
>OFGE01002971.1_pt1 | contig 11856 bp, 10 predicted proteins | sample 1521681 | NCBI WGS metagenome assembly OFGE01 (sample SAMEA3504093, study PRJEB24116) | mouse gut metagenome | biome: mouse gut; feature: mouse-associated habitat; material: faeces | place: Denmark | collected 2011 | reverse complement strand
TATAAATGTGATCCATACTGTTCATATCAAAGAGGAAGTAATGAAAGAGCGAATGCATTAGTCAGAAGATTTATACCAAAAGGGAAATCAATGTATCAAATAGCACAACAATATTTAGACGATATAAGTTTTAAAATCAACTCAATGAATAGAAAGATATTTGACTTTAAATCTGCTTATGATATAGAATGTGAATATACATTAAATGGTGCACTTTAAATTTTAAAAAAGAAAAGAAACTTTAATGTTTCTTTTTTTAATAAAAAGTATATTAAGAGTAAAGAAAATGTATGAATATAAAAGAACTTGTCAAAAGACAAGTTCTTTTATATTAATCAGATAAATCTTCACCATTAGAAGCAATAACTTTCTTATACCAATAGAAAGAATCTTTTCTATATCTATTTAATGTTTTTAAATCAAATTCTTCTCTATCTACATAAATGAAACCATATCTCTTAACCATACCTTCGTGTGTAGAAATTAAGTCAATAGCAGACCAAGGACAATATCCCATCATTTCAGCACCATCAGTAATAGCTAATTGAACTTGTTCAATATGATCTTGTAAATATTTAATTCTATATTGATCATGGATTTTACCATCTTCAGTTAATTTATCATAAGCACCAAGACCGTTTTCAGTAACAACCATTGGTAATCTATATCTAGAATACATTTCACGAATAGTTGCTCTAAATCCCATAGGATCAATTTCCCAACCAAATTCAGTTGTTGGTAAATAAGGATTTTTATATCCTCTATAAAATCCAGCTTCACCTCTTGCAGTTTGTTGATCAGCACCTGGATCTAATTGTTCAGTACCATCACTTGCTTCAACAGTTGCAGTATTGTAATAGTTAAATCCAATAAAGTCAGGATGACCATTCTTTAATGCTTCTGCATCTCCATCAGCAAATTCAGGACAAGCATCATTTTCTTCTAAATAAGCCCATACAAGATTATTATAAACACCATAAACAGCCATATCTAAATATAACCAGTTTCTAATCGCATTTAAATTTTGAGCAGCTAATTGATCTTCAGGTTTACAACTTGCAGGATAAGATAATGAAATATTTGGAGCAGGACCAATTTTTCCCCCTTCAACCATTTCATGACATAAAGCCATAGCTTTTGCTTGAGCAACAAGCATATGATGATTTTGTTGATATAAACTTTTGTATTTATCAGGACCAGTTAATTTTGTTGTTCCAATAATATCACCAGATAAAATTAAAACATTTTGTTCATTGATTGTTAACCAATATTTAACTCTATCACCAAAGTTTTCAAACATCACTTTAGCAAAATTAACAAACCAATCAATAGATTCTCTTTTTTCCCAACCACCTTTTTCTTCTAAAGCTTGAGGTAAGTCAAAATGGAACATAGTAACTAATGGTGTAATGTTATATTTTAAACATTCATTAATAACATTGTTATAAAATTCAATACCTTTAGGATTGACATCTCCTATACCATTAGGTAAGATTCTTGACCAAGAAATAGAAAAACGATAAGTTTTAAATCCCATTTCTGCCATCAAAGCAATATCCTCTTTATATTTGTGATAATGATCAGCACAAACAGTTAAATCAGAAGTTCCTTCAGGAACAACTTTAACATCTTGAACTGATGGACCTTTTCCATCACTTAAATTAGCACCCTCTACTTGATAAGCAGAAGTACTTGCTCCCCAAAGAAAATCTTGAGGAAATGGTTTTAATTTCTTGTGTAACATTTTTAATTCTCCTTTATCCATAATATTTATAATTCTATTATAATATAAAAAGATATGAACTTTTATGAATTTCATAATATGAAAAAATGAACTATAACAAAGAAAAAAAGACTAGCCATAGGCTAATCTTTTTTGATTTTATTCTTCTGAAATTGCTTCTACAGGGCAAGTTCCTACACAAGCTAGGCATGAAATGCAAGTATCAGAATCGCAAGCAGCTTTTCCTTCATCATTGAAGTCTAAAGCACCAACAGGACAAGTTCCTACACAAGCACCACAACCAATACAAGTTTCTTGATCAACTTTTACTGCCATAATATTTCCTCCTATCATCTATAGACTAGTATATCATAAAATATGAAAAAGTGTTATAAAATATTTGAATTAATCAAAATAGTTTATTCATTGCTTTAATCATTTTTATAAATGGAAACTATTTTTATTTTTTCAATCAAAAATTTAAATATTTATTTGGAGTTCTTCCCATTTTTCTAAAAGTTTTTCTAATTGTTCATTAGCCTCATTAAGTTGTTTAATGATTTTATTATATTCTTGATAATCATTCAAAATATCTTCTTGATGAAGTAATTGATTGTAATCCTCTATTGTTTTTTCTAAATCAGAAATCTGATTTTCTAATTTTTTAATTTGATTCTGTTGTTTTCTTAATTCAGATTGATTCTTCTTTTCTTCTTGGTAAGAAATATTTTTAACTTTTTCATGATGGACATCTATTTTAGTATTCATATAATCATCATAATTACCATGATATGTAATAGCTTGATGACTTTGCATTTCTACAATCTTTGTAGCAAGCTTATTAATGAAATAACGATCATGACTAATAAATAAAATTGTTCCTTCAAAAGATAAAAGAGCATCTTCTAAGACTTCTTTTGAAGCAATATCTAAATGGTTTGTAGGTTCATCTAAAATAAGAAAGTTAGAACGTCCTAATAATAATTTCATTAAAACAACTCTACCTCTCTCTCCACCAGATAACATATCTATACTCTTAAATACATCTTCACCTTTAAATTGGAAAGAAGCACAGGCATTACGTATTTCAGTATTCGTCATCTGTGGATATGTATCACTTATTTCTTGAAATATTGTTTTTAATGGAGAAAGAGAGGTATGTTCTTGATCATAATATCCCATCATAACTTTACTTCCTAACTTTATTTTTCCATCTTTTGGAGAAAGATGATTAAGTAATATATGAAATAAAGTTGTTTTACCTATACCATTAGGACCAATAAGAGCAACTCTTTCTTGTTTTTTTACTTCAAAATGAATATTTTCAAAAAGTGGCTGTTCAAAACTCATAGCTAAATTTTTAATTTTTAAAACATCATATCCAGATTCAATAAGAGGTTGAAATTGAATACGAATAGCTTGAGGTAGACTTTCAGGTTTATCAATTTTTTCCATTTTCTCTAATGCTTTTTCTTTACTTTCAGCACGTTTAACTTGTTTCTCTCTACCAAATGATTTTAATAAATCAATACTATCTTGCATTCTTTTGATTTCTTTTTGATTATTGACATAATGTTTTAATTCAATATCTCTATTATGTTTTTTAATTTGAGCATATTGTTGATAAGAACATTTATATGTTATAGATTTTCCATTTTCAATTTCTATAATTTGATTAGTAATTTGATCAATAAAGTATCGATCATGAGAAACCATAACAATAGCATGAGGATATCCTTTAAGATAATTCTCTAACCATTCAATAGATTCAACATCAAGATGGTTAGTAGGTTCATCTAATAATAATAAATGTGGTTTCTTCAACAATAAACGTCCTAAAGCAATACGTGTTTTTTGCCCCCCAGATAAGATTCCAATATTCATATCCCATGTATCTTCATGAAACCCTAAACCTTTTAAAACACCTTTGATTTGACTTTGATATGTATAACCGCCATCTCTTTCAAATTCATAAGATAATTGATCATATTCTTTCATAATATTATCTAAATTTTGTTCAATAGACATATGTCTTTCTAACTCACGAATACGTTTTTCTTTTTGAATAAGTGGTTGAAAAACATCCAATAAAGCATCATAAATATTAAGAGTGGGATCAATTGTATTATGTTGAGAAAGATATCCTAAAGTCATATCCTTTGGCTTAAAAATATCGCCACTATCATAACTTTCTTCATCACAAAGAATACGTAATAAAGTTGTCTTTCCAGCACCATTCACACCAATAATAGCTATTTTATCATGATTTTCAATTTTAAATGTAATATCTTTAAGTAATTCATTTCCTTGAAATGATTTCTTTAAAGATGAGCATGCAAGTATCATATTTATCACCGCTTGTTATTGTAACATATTGTTTACAATAATGAAATTAAGAAATGCTTAATTCAAGTCATTATATAAAAAAGTTATTCCTTTTCTAAATAAGGAATAACTTCTTTTAAGGATTGAAGAATAATTTCTGTTTTATTGATATATTCTTCTTGTGGATATTTCAAATCAGGAATACAAATAACAGGGATTTGAGCATCATAGGCAGCTTGTATACCAGCTTCACTATCTTCTAAAACAAGAGCTTCATTAGGGTGAACATTTAATTTTTCACAAGCCTTCAAGAAAATTTCAGGATTTGGTTTTCCATTTGTAACTTCATCACCACATATAATATCATCAAAACGTGAAAAAATCTCATTATCAAGAAGTTGATGCACACGTGTAAGATTACTTGAAGTTGCAATAATTGTTTTATAGTTATTATCTTGAAGGTAGTCAAGTAGTTCAATTAATCCATCTTTTAATGGGACTCCACGTTCTTCAACCATTTTTTGCATAATATCTTTAAATTCAATAAGAGCTTTTTCTACATCAATATGTATATGATAATTGTCTTCTATAAGATGAAAGCCATTTTCAACACTTTTCCCTAAAAATTGAGTATATAATTCTTTAGATAATGTTAAGTTTTCTTTTTCTAATAACGAGTTATAACAAGCATAAGAAATTTCTTCACTATCAATAATCAGACCATCCATATCAAAAATAACAGCTTTTATCATTTTCTTTCCTCTAAATAATCAATCACATCATAAAGAGATTGATAAATTCTTTCTGTTAAACTTTCAAATTCTGATGTTGGATGTTTCATATCAGGAATACAAATTACAGGAATATTAGCATTATGAGCAGCTTGAATCCCAGCTTCACTATCTTCTAAAACAATGGCTTCATTTGCTTGAACTCCTAATTTTTCACATGCTCTTAAAAAAACTTCAGGATTAGGTTTTCCATTTGTAACTTCATCACCACATATAGAATTATTAAAATAATGTGTTACATTTGCTAATGATAAAATATCATCAACACGTTTTCTTCCACTTGAAGTTGCAACAATTGTTAAATAATTATTTTCTTTTAAGTATGTTAATAATTCCATAAGACCTTTCTTTTTAGGAACACCATCTTTATGAAAATTTTGATTTAATAATTCATGAACATCAGTGAGAACTTGATCCATAGGGAAATCCTTACCATATTCTGTATACATAAGTTGATAACAAGTTTTTAAAGTTTTTCCAAGTAATGTTTTATAAAATTCTTCAGACATTGACAATCCTAATTTTTCTAAAACTTCGACATAACATTCATAAGTTGCTTTTTCACTATCAAACATTAATCCATCCATATCAAAAATAACTGCTTTTATCATCTTTTTTGCCTCCTTGTATCTATATATGTAGTATAAAAAAACAAAAGAATAGTGTCAATGATTTTATAAAAGATATAACCTATTTAAAATAAAAAAGATTACTTTGATTATTTAATGACTTTATATTATAATGATAGGGATTTGGAGGTTAGAATATGAATAATATGATAGAAAGATTGGAATCAATAGCAAGAAGATATGAAGAATTAAATGAGATTTTAATGGATCCTAATATTGCTAGCGATATTCAAAAAATGACTGAAGCATCAAAAGAACAAGCAATGTTAGAAACAGCATATCACTTATATGAAGAATATAAAAGAATATTAAGTGGTATTGAAGAAGCAAGAGAATTATTAAAAGAAAATGATCCTGAAATTAAAGAAATGGCAGAATTAGAATTAAGTGAATTGGAAGAAAAGAAACCTCAAATAGAAGAAAAATTACATTTGGAATTAATTCCCAAAGATCCAAATGATAATAAAAATGTTATTGTGGAAATTCGAGGAGCTGCTGGTGGAGATGAGGGGAATATCTTTGCTGGAGATTTATATAGAATGTATGTTAAATATGCAGAATCACAAGGCTGGAAAATAGAAATTTTAGAAGCACAAGATAGTGAGGCAGGAGGATATGCTCTTATTTCATTTATGATTAAAGGAGAAGGAGTTTATTCAAAATTAAAGTTTGAGTCAGGTTCTCATCGTGTTCAACGTGTGCCTAAGACTGAAACCCAAGGTCGAGTGCATACTTCTACTGCTACTGTTCTTGTTATGCCAGAAGCAGAAGAAGTTGATTTTGAATTAAATCCATCTGATTTAAGAATTGATACTTATCGTGCATCAGGAGCAGGAGGACAACATATCAATAAGACTGATTCAGCAGTACGTATTACACATATTCCAACAGGAACAGTAACAACATCACAAGATGGACGTAGTCAACATGATAATAAAGATAAAGCAATGCGAGCAATGCGTACAAAGTTATATGAAATGAAACTTCGTGAACAAGAAGAAGCATTAGATAGTGAAAGACGTAGTAAGATTGGTAGTGGAGATAGAAGTGAAAAAATTAGAACCTATAATTATCCACAAAATCGTGTTACAGATCATCGTATTGGACTAACAATTCAACAATTAGATCGTATTATGGAAGGAAAGTTAGTTGAAATTATAGAAGCATTGATTAATGAAGACCAAAGATTAAAATTGGCTGGAGAAGAATAATGACTGTTAGGGAATTAATTCGACAAAGTGAGGCCATGTTAGATGATAAGGATAAAGACTGTAATGTTGCTAAGGTTTTGTTCTATCATCTTGCTCATAAAGAACCTCATCAACTTTATTTAATGATGGATGAAGAAGTAGATGAACAATTATATCAAGATTTTCAATCAGGGATGAAAAGATATTTAGATGGTGAACCTATTCAATATATCAAAGGAAAAGAAACATTTTTTTCAAGAGATTTTACTGTTAATGAGAATGTTTTGATTCCCCGTTATGAAACAGAAGAATTAGTAGAAAATATTCTTTATAGGATTGATGATTATTTTGGAGACTATGAAAGAATTCAATTATGTGATGTAGGAACTGGTTCAGGAGCTATTGCTATTTCACTAGCATTAGAAGAAGAAAAATTAAATGTTGTTGCTACTGATATTAGTCATGAAGCTCTTGAGGTTGCTAAGTTAAATGCTCAACAATTAGGAGCAAGTGTTAAATTTTATCAAGGAGATATGTTACAACCACTTATTGATAATGATATGAAATTTGACATATTTGTATCTAATCCACCATATATTCCTAATGAACAAGATATAGAAAATGTTGTGAAAGATAATGAACCCCATATAGCATTATTTGGTGGAAATGATGGTTTATATTTTTATCGTAAAATTTTTGCAAGTGTGAAAGATGTTATTCAAGAAAAAGCTTTATTAGCATTTGAAATGGGTTTTGATCAACGTGCTTTAATGGAACAAGCAGTAGAATATTATTTTCCTCATACACCTTATGAAATTATCAAGGATATCAATGGAAAAGATAGGATGTTATTTATATATTATCATTTAAAGGATAAACTATGATATTAGAAACAGAAAGATTGTATTTAAGACAATTAGAAGTAAGTGATGCTCCTTATATGAGTGAATATCGTAATAAAGAAGAAGTTGCTCAATATCAATCATGGGATCATTATTCTTTAGAAGATGCTTTAAGGCGTATTCAACAATGTCAATTGATTAAAAATTATAATCAACCTAAAACAGATTATCATTTAGGGATTGTTTTAAAAGATACTCATATATTAATTGGTGATTTATTTATTGAAATTATTAATAAAAAAGTTTTTGTATTAGGATATACATTCAATAGCTGTTATTGGAAACAAGGATATGCTACTGAAATGATTAGTGCTTTCCTTAATTATATGAAAGAAACTTATCAATTTAAAAAAGTTATTTGTTATGTTTATGTAGATAATACAAATTCAATTAAACTTTTAAAACGTCTAGGATTTACAAAATTTGATGAATCTTATTATTATAATGATGTCGGATATATAAAAAAATTAAGATGATTAATGTGCAGTGATAATCATCTTTTTATTTTTTATCTTTTTCATATCTTTTTCATATATTTATATTATAATAAAATGAGGAATGGGGAGGTTGCATATGAAGGTACTATTAATAGAAGATGAAAAATTAATTAGAATGTTTATTGTTGAATATTTTAGTAAACAAGGAGCAAAGGTTGTAGAAGCAACTGATGGATATGAAGGGTTATCTTTATTAGATAATAGTTTTGATATTGTTTTATTAGATATAATGATGCCTGGAATTGATGGATATGAAGTTTGTAAGTTAATTCGCCAAAAAAGTGATGTGCCTATTTTATTTATTAGTGCATTAGGTGAAGATGAAAATAAATTAAAAGGATATGAGTTAGGGGCAGATGATTTTATTTCTAAACCATTTACACCATCTTTATTATATGCAAAGTGTCGTGCATTATTGAAAAGAATGAAGAAAGAATCACAATCTTTTGATGAAGGTATTATTCATATTGATATAGATACTCATGAAGTAAGTGTAAAGGAACAACCTATTCAACTTTCTCATAAAGAATATTTACTACTTATTTATTTTATAGAAAATAAAAGAAAAATATTATCAAGAGATCAATTATTAGATCGTATTTGGGGATATGATTATTATGGGGATCAAAGAATTGTAGATACATATGTTAAGAAATTAAGAAAGAAATTATTAGAAGCTGCACCATATATACAAACAGTTGTTAAAATAGGATATATGTTTGATTCTAAGGAGTTATAATATGAAGAAATTTAATTTCAGCTTAATAATTAAAATAACTGGTATTGTTTTTATAGCATTTGCAGTCATATTAGGTAATGAAATTCGTTTAGGAATTAATAGATATATTAAAAATACATTAGAAACTGATGCGACATCAACTATTCGTAATTTGGATAAATTTGCTAAAGATTATACTGATATGACTATATATAATAGTTATTCATTAAATTCTGAAGCATTTCAATCATTATATTCAACTGCGTTATCAGGGGATTCTAGTTTAGTTAAAGGCTTAGTAACATCGCAAGGAAGTATCTTAGATATTTCTCGAGAAACAATCAAAGATCCTATCTTATGTATGTTGGTTAGTGAGTTTGAAGGAGTGGGCGATTGGCCTAAAAATAGACCTGCATATTTTCATTTAAAAAGTCTAGGAGAGAAAAATTTAGAGAAATTTGAAAGTGTATTAAATGATGAAAAAGCAATAAGAACAGCTACAATTTCTCTTGTTATTCCTGAAGATACTGATTTTTCTAATAATGAATTTAGAAATGTGAAGATTAATCAGATAAAGGTTGATGATGAAATGGTCATTAATTGTAAATTATCTGGTAAAAAAGTTGTTGTTTCTGGACAAATGTATTTTTATTCTAGTCAATATAAGGAAGTCTTTTTTGGTAATAATACAGAATCAGTAACTTATGGATATGTTACTCATTCTATTACTGAAAATGAACAAACAATAGTGATAGATTATCATGATGCTATGAAGGGAATAAAACAGCAACTTCAAAAGAATTTTAAAAAGTACGTTGATACGAATACACCATTTGTTACTACCAATTATACTGATTATTATTTATTAAAGCCATATAAATATAAAGGTAGATATTATTCATCTGTGGCAATGGAAATTATTGATTGGGTCCAGTTGAATAAATATTATAGTGATAATGCATTTAATGATTTAAGTGAAGAAGATAAATTACAAAAATCTACACTTGGTTATTTAATTGTTACAAAGGAATATACTCACTTAACAAGTAGTGCAATGAAACAATTTATTATAGATAATTCATCAACATATTTATTAGCACTCATATTAATAGCATTGTTGAGTTTATTTCTTGCTTATATTTTGGTTAAACCTATTCATCGCCTTGAAACAATTGCTAAGCATATAGCAAGAAAGGAATTTGATTATCCTATCAATGTTAATCGTCATGATGAGTTAGGTAATTTAGCTAGAAGTATTGACACCATGAGTAAAGAATTAGAAAAAACAATTAATAATTTGTATTTTCAAATTGAAAAAGTTCAATCTTTAGAAACAATAAGAAAAGAATTTGTAGCTAATTTTACTCATGAAATAAAAACACCACTAGGTATTATTAATGGTTTCAGTGAATTGGTGGAAATAGAACAAGATGTAAAAAAAAGAAATGAATACATAGATATTATTCAAAGTGAAACAGGAAAAATTAATACTTTAGTTTTAGCGATGCTAGAATATTCTAAATTAGAATCAGATGCTATTACATTGAATAAAGAAGATATAGATTTATTAGAGATTGTTGATGAATCTATTGATTCTATGATGTATTTGTTTGAGAAAAAGAATATTTCTATTGAGACATCATTAGAATCTGTTATTGTGGAAGCAGATCGTTTTAAGATTCAAATGGTTATTAATAACTTTATAAGTAATGCTTTAAGATATACTGATGATAATATGAAAATAAGTATTTGTTTAAATAGAAATTCATTCTCAATAGAAAATGAAGGAGCACATATTCCTAAAGAGGATATAGATAAGATATGGTTGACTTTTCATAAAGTTGATAAAGCTAGAAATCAAGCAGGAACTGGATTGGGACTTGCTATTTGTAAATCAGTATTAGAACTTCATCGTTTTCAATATGGGGTTGAGAATACTGAAAATGGTGTTAAATTTTATTTTAACTTTGATGGTAAGAAAAATGATGGAATAACAGAAGAAATAGTATGGAAAAAGAAAGGATAACATTGAATTCAAAGTTATCCTTTTTGGCTATTTAAAAAATTAAATAGCTTATTATAAAATGACAAATAATTTACCTCTATGTGATTATAATGGCATGTGAGGTGAAAGTATGGAACTTACAATAAGTCAAAGAAAAACATATAAAATAAAATATCAATTTGTTATTTATACATGTATAATATCTTTTTTATTTTCGCTTGTTAGAATTGATACAACATGTCTACTTTTTACGCTTCCTTTCTTTTATTTATGCTTTTTATGTGGTTATTATGCTTTATTAAGTTATAGTATAGGAATGATTATAAGCATATTATTTTTTCAATTACCTGTTGAAATATTTATAATTAGTTTTATTGGTTTTATTGTTTTAGAGTTTTGTCAATTATTTCAATCAATGAAAGCTAGTTATGTTCCTTATTTATTAACACTAATTGCTGGTATTTATTATGCTTATTGTCAATTAGATTTATTAACAACATTATTATTAACAATATTAACTTATACAAATATTATGATTTTTTCATATTTGCCGCCTTTATTTATCCATTCTCAATCACAACTATTAACCCATGAGAGAATGAAAGCTTTATCAACAGTTATATTTATTTGTATTATGAGTTTATTACCTTATTCAAGAGAAATGACTATGATTTTAATGAGAATATTTATTTTAGGTATGATTTATCATCAATGCTTAGATGATTTATTACCTTCATTATTTTACATATCTATGTTAATGTTGTTGATTGATACAGGTTATAAAGATGATATTCTAACATTATTAATCCCACTATTTTTCTTTTATATGTTCCAATTAAAATCAAAATGGGCTATTGCCTCTTTATATTTATTATCACATGTAACATTACCTTTCTTTGTAGACTTTTCATATACATATAATGGTTTAATTATTGTTACAAGTGCATTTATCTTTTTATTAATGCCAACAATTCATCAAAAAATTATATTATCATCATCATATGAAGAAATAACTATAAAACAACAGATAACCAAACAAGTTGAATCCTTTTGCCATTTATTTGAACAAATGACAT
>OFGE01002968.1_pt1 | contig 11864 bp, 10 predicted proteins | sample 1521681 | NCBI WGS metagenome assembly OFGE01 (sample SAMEA3504093, study PRJEB24116) | mouse gut metagenome | biome: mouse gut; feature: mouse-associated habitat; material: faeces | place: Denmark | collected 2011 | reverse complement strand
GGCCAACGGCGCGGTCACCCTGGGCACCCTGGACGGGGCCAACGTGGAGATCGCCGAGCTGGTAGGGCCGGACAACATCTACACCTTCGGCGCGGGCAGCAATTACGTCATCGAGCTGTACGACCAGAAGATGAAGGACGCCTCCAAGGGCTACCAGTCCCGGGTGTACTATGAGCGGCCGGCGGTGAAGCCGCTGGTGGACTTCCTCATCTCCCCCACCCTGCTGGAACTGGGGGACGAGGCAGCGCTGAAGGCCCTGTGGACCGACCTCACCACCAAGGACTGGTTCATGGCCCTTCTGGACGTGGAGGCGTACACCGCCGCCCGGGACCGGGCCATCGCCGACTACGGCGACCGCGCCGCCTGGGCCCGCAAGATGCTCGTGAACACCGCCCGCAGCGGCTATTTCTCCAGTGACCGCACCATCGCGGAGTATAACCGGGACATCTGGCGCCTGGGCTAAGGCCGGATCACCGCACAAAGAAGCCCCCCGCCGCGAGGGAGAGGTAACGTAAAGATGTTACCTCTCCCTCATTTTTATAGCCAGCCAGATGTGATTGAATTGTGGGGAATCCAACACTTCGGAGGTAATTATAATGGAAAAGTCTGCATTTGAGCAAATGGATGGAACCTACCACCGAGAGGGAGATTACCTTCTCCCCAACCTCACTGTGCCGGAAAGCCCTCCTGTTGGTATCTGGGGGCAACGGCGGAAGCGCTACCTGAAAACGCAGCGGGAGCCACTTTACAACGCCCTGCTTCTTAGCGGCAAGCTGGATGACCATTTGGTTGAGGTTGACACTCAAGCAGACGCTATGTTTTTTCAGTTGGTCATACAACTGGCAGCGCAAAATGGTGTCTCTGAACAGCTTAAAGTAGAAAATCAGATGGAATGGGTGAAACAAATGAACGTCATCAGAGGTCAGGCGGTGGAAATAGTTTATAGTGAGTTAATTTATAGTTGACAGCAACAGCGGCAGGGAATAGAAATCCCTGCCGCCTCAATTTATGCAAAAGCTATTTCTTTGGTAAGAAGTATATCATAAGCGTTTATAACCCTATGAATCTCCTCAATACGTTTTTCGATGGGAAGATATTTTGCAACAACAGCTTGCTGCTCAGTAATAGATGGGATATCAATTTTTGTATATTTAAAAAACCCCGTCATATTCCACGTTCCATTATCAGCACTTGAAGAATATTGTAAAAATTGTGGGCGATATTGAAGAGCTAACCATCGTAAATCAATCAGATACGGCGAATCCTTTCTTTTATAAAGAATGTATGCATGATCGTTGATTGTGTATTTCCCGATTGGAAGAAACCTTATTTGCCCAGCTTTCCCATTTCGAGTTACTAAAAGCCCTTCTTGCCCCTTGAAAACTTTTAGCAATTTGTTATTAATGCTACAAAGAGGAATAGTGCCCATCATTGTTCTTTCTTCAGTTGCACTTGACAAAACCGAATAGCGTTCATTTTCATTCTGTTGCATCTGATATATGATTTCCTCAGTTAACCCAGTATTTCCACTTAAATAGTCTATGCATGAGGAAAGTGGAATGTTTTTTGCTTGGTAGTCTTTATATTCAAAAACAATCTCTTTTTCATAAATTGATAAATAACGTTCCTCCACTTTTTGCAAAATATCAAGGAAATTCTTGATTTTCTTTAGCTTTCCCAATATGCTCTGCTGTATCGAAAAATCAGGTAGATCAAATTCTACGGAGTATATTTGCTCTAAAGATAAGGTCTTGGAACCATTGCTGACGCTCAGGCTTTTATAGAAATTCTGCATATACAGAGCAAAAAATTCGAGACACACTTCATCTTCTACACTATCCCGAAGGGTGATAAATCCGGCATGATGATTGAGTGAGAATTGTTCATTGCATTTATAAGTCATGCTTCCTGCACTGCCATCCAAACTTATAATAATTCCCTCTCCCCAAAAAACAGTAATAGGCACTCCCTTTTTTGTCTTTGCAGTAATAGAAATCTTTCGATCAGTTCGATTGTGGCTTTTGTTGCCACCATATAGAGGGATCAACTCATCTCCATTTTGCAAAGAATGATAAACAGCCTCATCGGTTAAAGCATAATCCCCTTTTTGAATTTCGTTAAAAACGTCAAGGAATCTCATCTAAAAGCCTCCTGACCTCAGCCTCTATTGCATCCAATTCTTGCTGAAAATCTTTTTCATCTATGTAGTGCGGTGAATATGGACGTAGATAGTATTCGGGAAGAAGCGTAATATAGTTATCGTTCCAAACATCTTGTATTGCAACAAAGCCGCCTTTCCTTGAACACTGAGAAATACCTTTTTCGTCAATCCAACTCGTATGAGCCTCGCTATCATCAAAAGTCAGCCAGCGCTTTTCCAAAATTCCAGGCATTTCTATACCATCAGTGCTAACCCAACCAGATATTTCATCATGCATCCACCCATTACGATTGTTACGAAGCTTTGTGGGGAAACGTTTATCAGAGTTTGCTAATCCATCGTTATCAATAATATACATCCATATAGGCTTGTCTTGAATTTTTGTTATTTTTGTACTGCGCTTTTTAATAAAAAGGGCATACGTTTTTTCTTTTGTATATGGAGCGAATGCAAACTTGGGCAAGGAAACAATTGCATATATTTCACATTGTTCGAGTAACTCCTTGCGAAACTTTTTATATGACGGATTTTCTAAAACGCCATCTGGAGTAATAATGCAAGCCTTTCCACCAACATTCAGCAAATCAATTACTTTACAAATAAACGCAATTTCAGTTCGATTTGTAGTTATAGAATTAGTATTCGCCTTAATTGTACCACTTCCATATGGGGGATTTGTGATAACATATTGATATGTCTTTCCAAGGACTGACTTTCCTTGGAATTTCGACGGTTTGAGTGAATTGTCTGAGTACATATGTGTGTGGCCGTCACCAACCAAAAACATATTTAACCTGGTTCTTGATATATTCTCATCTCTTACGTCAACACCATAGAAACATCTCTTAGCCAAGAATTCTTTTGCATCATCACTTAGAGTTCCGCTCTTTTCATAGTTATTAATTAAAACTTTGAAGCTTTCTGTAAGAAAACCACCTGTGCCGCAGGCAGGATCAATAATTGAAAACTCTTTTTCTGAATTATAAACATCTTCATTTTGCAATAATAGCTTAGCAAAGATATGAGTATAATGCCGTCTGGTAAAGTACTCGCCAAAGTCTTTCTTTTCTTTTGAGGAAGCGAACATTTCATAAACAGCCCCAAATAAGTCGAATCCAGTACCATGTAATGGCTTCATAGAATCTATTATATCATAAATTTGCTTGACATCATCTACTCCAATTAAGGGCTTACTTTTTCCATCTCCACTGATTGCGATACGGACAACTTCCATAACGTTCTTAAATTCTTTGAAGGTGGTTTCTTCTTCCAGCCTACTGATATAACCGCTTAAATTGTTTTTAATTTTTTCAGCAATGTTATCATTACAAGTTGACCAGTATACTTTTGAAGCATCTTTAGTTCCGTCAATTTCTTCTTTTTCTTCAAAATATTCAAGTGCAACAAAACCAACAGTAAAGTCAATTTTTTGAACATTGTCTTTAAAGTTTATTCCACGATAAACTCCAGCAAGTTCCCATAACTTTTTATTGAAAATAGCTTCAGATATTGTAGAAATAGAATCAACATTGGTGCTAATTGCAGCTAAATTAGGGTTAGCAATTAGCTTGTTTTTTATCAGACGGTATATATCAATAGTTTGAAATTCACGAATAGGATTGCCGTTAAGGGTCAGTTGCTTAAGGTTCTTTGCATTATAAAAGTATGTGGTTTTACAGTTTGTTACAATAAAATACGGCAACCCTAATTTAGAAGCTTTAAGTTTACCTTGCGCAACGGCGTCTTTCCAGTCTTTATCATCTACGGCACAATCATCCTTAGCTTCAGCGTATGCAACCAAATTCTGAATAAATTGGTCATCATTAGTGCCATCATATTCAAATTCAGAGATAAGAATATCAGGGCGCTTTGAGCCAGTGTATTTCGCAAAACTGGTATCGTTTACTATCTGGCGAAAAGGAATACTTAGTTGGGCAACTAACACTTCGTTTATTAATCGGCTGACAGATAACGCTTCCTGCTTCTTTTTAGCCTTTGTCATAGTTACGTCCCCCTATAATTTCAGAAATGCACTTTTTATATTTAGCTTGGTCTGTGAGATATGCCACTGCTGCTTCGTTAAAAAAATCGACAAGCTTCCGATCTTCAAAAGCAAGGGTTCCCTTTAACTTGCTATGGAGTTCTGGCGTTAGACGTACTTGCACTTGCTTTGTTTTTTCATCCATAGGCTTTTCACCCCAATTTGATATCATTATATTTTCATATAATGATATCAAAAATTGAATGAATGTCAAGTATATTAAGTGTAAAAAACGTAAAAGACATAAAATTTCCCAATACACAGTTGACAAACATTAGTTCTATATGGTAAACTGTATTCCCATATAGGTGGATCAACCAAATAACACATAAGCACATCCCTTTTGGTACTTGTGAAATACAAGGCCGGTACATCAAACTTGCTTCAGCGGAACGAAAATCCCGCTGGGGCTGGTTTTGATGTGCCGGCTTCTTTTTTGCCCTGACAACTGAATGACCGTCTGAATGGGATACTACGCTATGACCTCCGCCGTGGAACGAGCGAGATAACGCCGCTGAAAAGGGGCAGGAACGCCATTCAGGGCAATCGGCAAGACAGCGTGACGGCAAAACGCTGTCACTTAACCTCCCAAAAATTCACCCTGACGGCATTTTGCCGTCTATCTGTCCTGGTCCTGACTGTGACGGCAGAATTGCCGTCACTCAGCCGACTGAAACCAACCATGACGGCAGTTTTGCCGTCACCTGTGCGTGGCATCACAGGTAATGCCGCTTTTGTGCAAGCTATCCATGAGAATGGCATCACCCATGATGCCATAGCCCAGACATGGGGCGGGCCAAACGTAACTGCGAGAAAATGTTCTCAGCACACCCCCTCAGAAAGAAGCCGACCCCGCCCGCTTCCCATGCCCCAGGAGCAACAGAACTATCCCTGTCCACAGGGATAGCGAGCATCGGATTTATGCCCCCACGGGGCAAAATCCATTCCCAGGGGAGACCCCTGAATACCCCCTCCCGCAACGGAAATTTGACAGAACGGAGGAATTATTTTGAGTGCGAACGATGAAAAGGTACGGCTGAAAATCAGACTGACCGAAAAAGAAAAGGCCAAGCTGGAGCATGACGCCGCTCTGTGCGGCCTGACCCAAGCCAAGTATCTCCGGCAAATTTGTTTGGGTAAGCGACCCTGGCCCAAGCAACCGCCAGAGTTCTGGGAGCTACTGGACGCCCTATATGAAATCCACGATAAGCTGGAACGGCTGACCGCCTATTATCCAGAAGCCGCCGAAGAATGTTCCCGGCTTGAACAACTCGTCCTGTTTTTGCAGGGGGTGGCGTGATGGCTACCACCAGCCTATGGCACATCAAGGGGCGGCTCAGCGACCTGATCGCCTACGTTGAAAACCCGGAGAAAACCGTACCCAAGGGCACCAAGGATTTTTTCAACGTATTTTCGTACATCCAGAACCCGCAGAAAACGGCGGACAGCTCCTATGTCACCGCTATCAACTGCCTAAAGCAGACGGCGCTCCGTCAGATGATCCTAACCAAGCAGCGGTACGGCAAAGAGGACAACTATATTGCCTGGCACGGCTACCAGAGCTTCAAACCGGGGGAAGTCACCCCGGAGCGGTGCCACGAGATCGGCGTGAAGCTGGCCCGTGAAATGTGGGGCGACAGGTTTCAGGTCATCGTCACCACCCACCTGGACAAAGGACGTCTGCACAACCATTTCTGTTTCAATTCGGTGTCGTTCAAAGACGGTAAAAAGTACAACTACTCCAAAGCGGAACAGCAGCGCCTCCGGGATACCTCAGACCGGCTTTGCCGGGAGTACGGGTTATCCGTTATCGAGCATGGCCGCAAGGCTCCCAGCCGTCCCGTCTGGCTGGATGAGCAGAGCGGCGAGCCCACCCGCTACAACATCTACCGGGCGGACGTGCGGGAAGCGGTCAACGGAAGCCGAACCGTGGAGATGATGGAGCGGTATCTCCGGCGCAAAGGCTACCTCACCGACTTCACGGGCAAGCACTGGAAGATACGCCTGCCACAGTATCAACACTTCACCCGTTTAGACACCCTGGACGAGCGGTGGACGCCGGAGAACATCAGGCGTGGCCTGGACGCACGGGCCAGCTTCGGCAATAAACGCTCCACCGTCAACTTCGCCCCGGAGCTGCCGGAGGAACTGCGTGTCTATGTGCCGTTTCAACGCACCTCCCGCATTTACCGGCTGTTCCTCTACTGGGAGTATCAGCTCGGCATTTTACCAAAGGGGACAGCCTATCATCCCACCAGCCCATTTTTGAAAGAAGAACTGCGGAAACTGGGTGAAATCACCGCCCAGGTGGATTATCTGGCGAAAAACCGTATTGAAACGCTGGATGATCTTCTTTCAGTCCGTGAAACGCTCCAAAATGAGATGGAAACGTTGACCAATCAACGGAAGCAGTTGCAAAACAAAATTCGTAGAGCGTCACCGGCTGAAAAAGAACAGTTGCGGGCTGAAAAACAGGCTGTGACCGCTCAAATTACAGCCTGCCGCAAGAAATTGAAGCTGAATGTCGGCGTGGAGGAACGCTCCGCCAAAATCCAGAACACGATGGATATGGTCTATACCAACGAGGAGCAGCACCGCCAGATGGCGCAGAGCAGAATGAAGGGGGAGAGAAGCAGATGAATATTATCAGGCTGGAATTGACCGGGCGAGAAGCAGAAATCTACGATGAAGTGGTGAAAAAGATGGACGAAACAGCAGTTTTCCTGGCCGGCCTATCTCACGAGGAACGGTTGGACTGGCTGAAAGAGCGTCAGTATAGTTATCCAATCAGCTTTGAGCGGGAGATTGACGGCACCGTCTATACCGTCAACGCTCACTTCAGTGACAAAGCCACTGAACTCACGGAAGAAAAAGTAAATCGCATTCTCAATCAAAATATCACACTGTAAAGTGTTGAAGTTTAGCGCCGGATGTGGTATGATAATGATACCCTGCAATTCATATCACATCCGGCTGCGGAAAGGAGCGTATTTTGAAGAAAAAGCAGCCAAACGAGCAGAGGATTACTGTTCTTTATGCCAGATTGTCCCGTGATGATGAAAAAGACGGTATCTCGGGCAGTATCCAGAATCAAAGGGCCATTTTAGAGAAATTCGCCGCAGACAACCATCTACCCAATCCCCGGTTTATGTTTGATGACGGATACTCAGGAGTCACGTTCGCAAGACCGGCTTTTATGCAGATCATGGAACTGGCTGAACAGGGACTTGTGGCAAATCTTGTGGTGAAAGACCATTCCAGGCTGGGCCGGAACCGCCTTGTGGTGGGCCAACTGCTGGAAGAAGATTTTGTCCGGCTGAATGTGCGGTACATCGCCATTATGGACAACATCGATACCGCAAACGGCGTCAGCGATATTGTTCCAATGCAGGATTTGTTCAACGAGTGGCACGCGAAAAATACCAGTGACAAGGTGCGGCGTGTTATGCAGAGCCGTGGAAATGCTGGGATACCTCTTACCACCAATGCCCCCTATGGCTACAAAAAAGACCCACTGGACAAGAACAGATGGATCGTGGACGAACCAGCAGCAGCAATCGTCAGGCGGATATTCCAGATGTGTGTCAGCGGCCTGGGGCCGACCCAAATCGCCAAGCGGCTAAAGGCTGACGGTGTGCTGACGCCCAGCGAGTACCAGCGCAGCAACGGCGTGAATTGTCCGACAAAACTCCCCGAATATCCGCATAAGTGGTGTTCGCACACGGTAGCGGAAATTCTGGACAGGCAGGAGTATGTGGGCGACACCGTGAACTTCCGTACTTACCGCCAGTCTTTCAAGCAGAAAAAGCAGTTAGACAGGCCCCAAGAGGAATGGAAAGTGTTCGCCAACACCCACCCCGCCATCATCGACCGGGAAACCTTTGCCCTTGTTCAAAACCTCCGCCAGCACCGCCGTAGGCCCACGAGAACGGGCATTGTGAGTATGTTCTCCGGGCTTCTCTACTGTGCCGACTGTGGCAGCAAACTGGGATATAGCGCCACCAACAACTACAAGCGGGAACAATCCTTCTTTTTCTGTTCCGGCTACCGCAAGAATACTGATCTGTGTTCTGCTCACTATATCAGGGAGAAAGTTGTGGAACAGCTTGTCCTTGAGGGACTGCAACGGCTTTTGTGGTACGTCCAGGTCTATGAAAAGCAGTTTGCCCAAGAACAGATGGAACGGTTTGGCCTACAAGAGAAAAAGGCCCTGACCGCCAAACGCCGGGAGTTGGACAAAGCCAAACAGCGGGTGACAGAGATTGACCAGCTTATCCAAAAAAGCTACGAGGACATGAGCAAGGGCCTATTGTCCGAGGAACGCTTTGCCACGCTGACGGTATCTCTGGAAGCCGAGCAGCGGCAGTTGAAAGCGACGATCCCGGAGAGGGAAGCACATCTGGACGCCACCACGGACAAGGCCGCTGACTTGCAACGGTTCATCGAGCGGGCCAGACAGGTGACCCGGCTAACGGAGTTGACGCCTGAGATCGTCCACGAGTTCATTGGCAAGATCGTGGTATCCAAGCCGGAGAAAGTAGACGGCAAGCGGCATCAGCGGGTGGACATCTACTACAGCACCATCGGTCTTTGGACAGCGCCGGAGCCGGAAACGCTGGAACAGGAATATATGGCCTACTATCAAGCCATGCAGAAGCGTAAGAAAAGGACGGCATAGCTGTCCCACATAGAGAGATTTCTTTACAGGTAGCCCGAAGGGTGGCACTTCTTTACGAAGTGCCACCCTTCGGTGCGGGATTTTTGCATATAAAATCAAAAACTCAAAGCAATTAAGAACAATTTTCTCACATTTGAAAAATCAGGGGGCGCAAAATAAAAATAACGCATCGGAGATGCAAATTCGCCGTTTTTCTGAATACAGGTATAGGCATCGGCGGATTCTACTTACGCCTTGGAGCGGCAATGAAGAAACCGTCGATGGCCTTGCCTGTTTCAGTTATTGGGCAAAATCGGCTGGATTCCGAATAAAACGGAAAATTTTGGTCAATACTCATGGATGAAATGAGGTGAAGCAATGGCAAGAGAGCAGAGCAGAGAGGAACTTTTGGATTCTTTGGTCGATATTCGCTCGGTAAAAATTGATCCCGCGCAGCCCGTAGAGGAACGCATGAGGTCTTATGTGGAACAGATCAGGAACCCATATATGTTCAAGGTGGGAGGTACAGTTGTTCGTGTTTCTTATGCCAATACGCAATCGACAATCAACGATAACTTTGTAAATCTTCTGTCCAGCATATAGTTTAGATGTGGAGTAATTGGAAAATACTTTCTGATGGGATTTTCATATTTCACTAGACTTTTGCATAGTGGTATGTTATCATCGAAGTGGGCAAAATCAAGCGAAACACCACCCTTGTGTTTTCCGATTATTTCGTGAGAAATATCACAAAGGAGTGGTGGCTGATGTTGAAATTATCTTTAGACCGGCACTATAAAGCCGCCATCTACCTGAGATTATCCCGGGAAGATGGCGACTTTTCCTGTTCCAGTGAGAAATTCGAGAGCAACAGTATCTCCAATCAAAGATTGGTGATCTTGGATTTTCTCAAAAAGTGTCCGGAAATCACACTGGTCAGAGAATACTGCGATGACGGCTATACCGGCGCCAACTTTGACCGGCCGGATTTTCAGCGAATGATAGAGGCTGTCAGGCAGGGAGAGATAGACTGCATTATTGTGAAAGACCTGTCCCGCTTTGGCCGGGAGTATATTGACTCCGGAGCTTATATTCAGAAGCTGTTCCCCATGCTTGGCGTCCGGTTTATTGCAATCAACGACAACTATGATAATGCGCAGCCGGGAGCGGCGGACAATGAACTGATCCTGCCGTTCCGAAATTTGATGAACGATTCCTATTGCCGGGATATTTCGGTTAAGGTCAGAAGCAACCTGGAGGCAAAACGCCGGAACGGCCAGTTTGTGGGCAGCAAGGTCGTCTATGGGTATATGAGATCCCCAGAGAATAAAAACCTGCTGATTATCGACCCAGAGGCCGCCGCTGTGGTTCAGGACATATTTCGCTGGAAAATTGATGGGCAGTCTCCGGCGCAAATTGCGGACAGGCTCAATCGCAATCATATCCCCTCGCCAATCGAGTACAAGAAGGGAAAGGGATCAAAACAGAGAACCTGCTTTCAAACAAAAGAGGTTGCGCAGTGGAGTGCGGTGGCAATCTACCGCATCCTTAAAAATGAAATCTATATGGGTACGTTGGTTCAAGGGAAAACAACGTCACCGAATCATAAGGTAAAAAAGACTGTGCGCAAAGCGCCTGACGAATGGGTGAGAACAGAACACGCTCATGAGGCGATCATAGCCCCTGCTCAGTTTGACTTGGTTCAAAGGCTTATGCTTGATGATACAAGAAGCCCCGTGGGAGCAAAAGGGGTGCATCTGTTCTCCGGCAAAGTCTTTTGCGCTGACTGCGGCAGTCCAATGGTGCGGAAGGTTTCCCGCTCGAATGGCCGTGCATACACCTATTTTATTTGCGGCGGCAACAAAGCGGATAAGCACGTCTGCTCCAGCCACATGATTCGGGAAAGCACCGTTCATGATGCTGTGCTGGCTGTCATACAAGCTCAGATCGCTGCTGCTATGGATATGTCGGCAGCACTGCGGCAGGTGGACAGCCTTGCGTGGGAAAACCGAGAGTTGGAGCGGATCAAGTCTAAACGTGCGTTCCAGGAGGAAATTGTGGACAAAAACAGGCGTCTGAAGGCCGGAGCATATGATGACTTCAAAAATGGGTTTATCAGCAGAGAGGACTATAAAACCTTTACGGAACAGTTTGAACGTCAAATTCGGGCGGCTATGGACGCGATTGCACAGCTGGATCAGGAGCGGAACAGCATCATGGGTGGTCTGGCAAAGCAGCAGGGATGGCTGGCACAATTTGCGAAGTATGAGAACATTCAGGAGCTCTCCAGAAACAGTGTGGCGGCTTTGGTTGACCGCATTGAGATTCGTGAGAATAAGGATATTGATGTGTGTCTTCTGCACAGGGACCACTTCGCCTCCATTGTGGCATTTTTGAGTGAGCAGCAGTTAAGGCGAGATGCAAAGATCATTCCCCTTGGGAGGGAGGCGGTATAGTATGGCGCGTGTATCAAGAAAGCGGAAAAACATCCCAACCAATGAGACAGCCTCCCACATTTGGAGAACTGCGCTCTATGTTAGACTATCTGTAGAAGATAACGGAAAAGATGCCGATTCTATCGAAAATCAGATCGCGTTCTTGGAATCATATGTTTCTGGGTGTCCTGATTTAAGTAAGGTTGAGCTGTTTGTGGACAACGGTTACACCGGCACAAATTTCCAGCGTCCCGAGTTTAATCGGATGATGGAGGCGGTTCAGTCTGGCGTGATCGACTGTATTGTGGTGAAAGACTTGTCCCGCCTGGGCCGGAATTATATCGAGACATCGCAGTTTGTTGAGAAGATCTGCCCTTTCTATGGACTGCGTTTTATTGCGGTAAATGACAGTTTTGATACGTCAGCGGTCACAAATGCGGCACAGCTGTCTATGGCGCTGTCCAACATCGTAAACGATTATTATGCAAAGGACATCTCCCGTAAAGTTACCTCTGCTCTGCAAACAAAAATGGAGCGGGGGGACTATATCGGAAACTATGCACCTCACGG
>OFGE01002967.1_pt1 | contig 11868 bp, 8 predicted proteins | sample 1521681 | NCBI WGS metagenome assembly OFGE01 (sample SAMEA3504093, study PRJEB24116) | mouse gut metagenome | biome: mouse gut; feature: mouse-associated habitat; material: faeces | place: Denmark | collected 2011 | reverse complement strand
AGGAATCCGTTAAAGTCCTCCGCGGAGAGATTTATGGAGCAGATGCCTTATGCTCTTGAGAAAGTAAGCTGGGCGGAGGAAGGATATTATTACGGGACGGAGGATCATCCGGGTAAAGACGTGCTGCATGAGGCGGGTTTATACTATATTCAGGAACCGTCTGCGATGGCGGTGGCACAGATTCTGGACCCGCAGCCGGGAGAACGCGTTCTGGATCTGTGTGCGGCGCCGGGCGGCAAGAGTACACAGATTGCCGGACGTATGCGGGGAGAGGGACTGCTGGTTGCCAATGAAGTGATTCCTGACAGGGCAGGAATCCTGTCGCAGAACGTGGAGCGGATGGGAATCAAAAACTGTGTGGTGTGCAATGAGGAACCGGAGCGCATGGCAGAACGCTTCCCGGGATTTTTTGACAGAATTGTGGTGGATGCCCCCTGTTCAGGGGAAGGGATGTTCCGCAAGGATGAGACGGCGGTGGAGCAGTGGAGCGAGGCGCATGTGCAGATGTGTGCCGACAGACAGCTGATGATCCTTAGAGAGGCGGCTAAAATGCTCAGATTGGGCGGTGTGCTGGTTTACTCTACCTGTACCTTTGCACCGGATGAAAATGAAGGGGTAATCAGCAGATTCGTGGAAGAGCGGGATGATTTTGTAATAGAAGAAGTACCTCACGATACCGCTTTTGCACCGGGAAGAGAAGAATGGACTGCGCAGCCGGCACCAGGGCTGGAACGTACAATGCGCTTGTGGCCGCATCGCCTGAAAGGAGAAGGACATTATATCGCCAGACTCAGACGGAGCGGAAGGAAAGAGGAGGCGGTGTCCGATTCGGTCTGGTCTCATGGAAGAATTTCCGGCGGCAGGGATCGCCGCCGTACGGATGTGAAGCAGAAGAAGCAGGCAGAGGTTCTGCAGGAGTTTCTGGTAAAAGAGCTGGGGCTTGGGGAGGACTGGCTGGCGGAGCAGAGGGGAAGAGTGGAGCTGTTTGGGGAACAGCTTTATCTTGTGCCCGAAGAGATGATACCGGTGCAGGGGATGAAAATACGCCGTCCGGGGCTGCATCTGGCGACGGAGAAGAAAAACCGGCTGGAGCCGGCGCATGCATTGGCACTTGCACTGACGACGGCAGAGACGGACAGGAGCCTGGAGCTGTCACAGGAGGAGGCGGTGCGTTATCTGCGTGGTGAGAGTCTGGTCTGTGACTCGCGCAAGGGCTGGACATTGCTGACTTATCGTGGGTATCCGTTGGGATTTGGCAAGGCTTCAGGCGGTCAGATGAAAAACCACTATCCGAAGGGACTGAGAAAGTCTCTTTTCTGATCGATGCGGAAATTGCAGGATACAAAAATGATGCAATTATGATGCAAAAATGATGCAGAAAATGTCGAAAAAGAGAGAGGTACGCCCTTGTAAAAAAATTCTGCGTGGAATATACTAGTATAAGCCGCGAATAATTATCGTGGATCATATCTTATGTATCAGGTAAGGGAGTTCCGATTATGCTTTTTTCCAGTGTAGAATTTTTGTTCCGGTTTCTGCCGGTCTTTATGATATTGTATCTGATCAGTCCTGCCAAATATCGTAACATTGTATTATTGGCAGGGAGTCTCGTGTTTTATGGAGTGGGAGAACCGTATTTTGTTCTGCTGCTTATTTTTTCTATTGTGGTCAATTATGGTTTGAGCAGGTATATGGTATGGGAACCAGTGGCTCCCATACGGAACCGCACACAAAGGAGAGAGAAGCGGCGTAAGGCAGCGCTGGTGGTTTCGCTGATTTTTGACTTTAGCATGTTGTTTCTCTTTAAGTACTGGGACTTTGTGGCAGGCAGCCTGAATCATCTGACAGGAAGTGAGCTGGTGCCGCTGTTGTCGCTGTCTCTTCCTCTTGGTATAAGTTTTTATACCTTTCAAATGGTATCCTATCAGGTGGACTGCTATCGGGGAACGATAGAAAAATCAGTGGGGATTGTATCATTTGCCGCCTACGTGTGTATGTTTCCGCAGCTGATCGCGGGGCCGATTGTACGGTATGATGAGGTGGGGGAGCGGATGAAAAGCAGGCGTATGCGCATCCGCAATCTGGAAAACGGTCTCAAGCTTTTTACGCTGGGGCTTGGATTTAAGGTTCTGCTGGCCAATCAGATCGGCACACTCTGGAATACGATCATGTCTGCAGGAGCCGGAGCACTGCATCCGGCTGTGGCGTGGCTGGGAGCAGCGGCCTATTCTTTCCAGATTTATTTTGACTTCTGGGGATATTCTGTAATGGCGATGGGGCTTGGTAAGATGCTCGGTTTCAGGATCCCGCAGAACTTTGACAATCCCTATGCGTCCAGATCCATTTCGGAATTTTGGCGCAGATGGCATATTACGCTGGGCAGATGGTTTCGCGAGTATGTGTATTTTCCCTTGGGCGGCAGTCGTAAGGGCTGGTTTAGAACGGGGTGTAATCTTTTTATCGTATGGACGCTGACCGGGTTATGGCATGGGGCCGACTGGAATTTTGTATTGTGGGGGCTGTTATTTTTTGTGATCCTCACGATCGAGAAGAGCAGTTACGGAAGGCGGCTGGAGCAGACAAGAGTGCTCGGCCGGCTTTATACGCTGGCGATTATTCCAATAACATGGGTTGTGTTTGCTGTTACCGATATCGGGCAGCTGGCGGCCTATCTGGGCAATATGTTCGGTATACAGCAGACGGGTGTTATGGTTGGCATTCCACAGTTACTGCGTTACCTGCAGGAATATGGTTTTTTGCTGGCGGCCTGTATTTTGTTCGCCACTCCTTTTCCCATCAGATGGTATGACAGGTGGAAGGATCGTTGGTTTGCAGTGGCGCTGTTGGCAGTGGTGTTTTGGTTTTCCGTACACGAGATTCAGGTTGGAAGCAATAATCCTTTTCTGTATTTCAGATTTTGACGACAGTGGGCAGTAATGTTGTTATAGTAAACGACATTGGAAATTTTGTTTACTATGACTATAAATGTAAAGCCGGGGATGTACTGTTATGAAAATGGTATGCATATTTGATGTGGTAGATTTCATATCGATACTATAAAACAGGAATGATGATTCGATTAAGGAATGACAACGAATGAAAAAGAAGAAGCAGCAGAAAAAGCAACAACAGAATAAACAGCAGAAAAAACAGGCGGTACAACAACAGAGCCGTCAGCCGCAACAAAAGAAGCCGCAGCAGAACAGGCAGGTACAGCAAAAACAGCAGACAGGACCGAAGGAGCATGTAGTACAAAGGCAGGAGGCAGAACAAGTAAAGCAGCCTGTGCAACAGCAAAAGAAGCAGGAGAAGCACCAGAAACAGCAGCCTGCACAACAGCAAAAGCACCAGAAACTGCAGCCTGCACAGCAGCAAAAACAACAGGGAAAGCAACTGCAAAAACAGCAGAGACAGAAACGGGATTGGAAGGAATATTTATATAACTGCCCATATTTAATTCTGATCACGCTGACTTCGCTGGCAGTCATGTTTGTTTCTAATGAGATTGGGATCAGCTCTGTGGTGAGAGATGCGCAGATGTTTGTCTCCAGATCGTATGCAAAAATGCCGGGAGAGCAGAGAATGGTGGAAACGGGGTCGCATCGAGTCCAGCAGGAGGAGAGTGCAGGCGGAAGGCAGACAGTTCCGATTTCCGGGAACAGTGATGGAACGGAAGCGGAGGGTTTGTATGAAGATTCTGCTGAAAAAACGGAAAATGCAGGAAAGCGCAGGGATCAAAAAGACGATTTACAAATTGATGACAGACTGCAGGAGGAACATGATGACCCGGGAAACGGCATAGAACCGGCGGAAACACCGAAAGGGATAACGAACTTTGAATCTTACGAGCCTGTACAGATAGAATCACGTTACTATAAGGATGCAGGAAAAGTTGCATTGACAACAGAGTATTCCTACACGAAAGAGAACATAAGTTATTTTGATGATGCAGCCTTTTTAGGAGATTCCAGGACATTGGGGATATCGGATTATGCGGGGCTGGAGACAGCGGATTTCTATTGTGACAGTGGTATGATGATCTTTAAGATTCTGGAAGAAGAGGTTACATACCAGAAGACCGGCAGTAAGGTCAGGATGACGGAGGTGCTGCAGAACAGGCAGTATGGTAAGATCTATCTCATGCTGGGAATGAATGAGCTGGGATACGGCAATACGGAAATGTATCTGGAGCAGTATCGGCAGGTGCTGGAACAGATCAGGGAATGGCAGCCAGAGGCGATTATCTATATTATGGCGAATCTCCATGTCAGCAGGGAAAAGAATAATATGGAGACAGAGTTCAATAATATTAATATCAATGACAAGAACGCTGCGTCGGCTTCCCTGGCAAACGGAACAGATGTTTTTTATCTGGATGTCAATCCGGTGTTTACGGATGAAGAGGGATATCTGAAATCAGAACTGACTTTTGACGGGGTCCATCTCTACGCGAAGCATTATGATGCGTGGCGGGAGTTTTTGCTGGAACATGCGGTGGAACCGGCAAAGAATAAGGAGCATACATGATAGAGCGTGAAATTCGGTTGAATAAATATCTGGCAGACTGCGGCATATGTTCCAGACGGGATGCGGATAAGCTGATCGAACAGGGAGTGGTGTCGGTTGACGGCAAAACTGCGCTGATGGGCATGAAGGTGACCGGGCAGGAGGAAGTCGTGGTTCGTGGGAAGAAAATAGCAGGCCGGGACAGGAAGATCGTCCTGGCATACTATAAACCCAGAGGAGTGGTCTGTACAGAACGGGATGTGCATGCTGAGAAAATAGTAACAGATGAAATTAAATATCCCGTGCGGGTCACATATGCGGGAAGACTGGATAAGGATTCGGAAGGACTGCTGTTGATGACGAACGATGGCATGTTGATCGATGCCATGATGCGCGGAGCCAATGGCCATGAGAAAGAATATATTGTCAAGGTATCCGGTGAGTGGACAGAGGAAGCGCTGGAGCATCTTCGGCAGGGGGTCTGGCTGGAAGAGATGCAAGTCAGAACCAGACCCTGTGAGATTGAACAGATTGGCCCGAGGACGGTCCGCATGGTGTTGACGCAGGGAATTAACAGGCAGATAAGACGTATGTGCAAAACACAGGGGTATGAGGTCGTGTCATTGAAAAGAACGCGCGTTATTAATGTTGGGCTTGACGGGCTGCGGGCCGGAGAATACAGGGAACTGTCACGGGATGAGCTGCAGGGCCTGTATGAGCATTGCAGTATGACGATATAGGACAACAGGCGGTAATAATAAAAAACGGCAGGTATTTATAATGAAGGAAACAGATATTGATCGCATGAAAGAACTGACAGCTGTGTTGAATCACGCAGCGAAAGTATATTACGCACAGGACACAGAGGTCATGAGTAATTTTGAGTATGACCGTCTGTATGATGAATTATCGGAGCTGGAAAAAAGAACATGCGTTACGCTTGCAGACAGCCCTACAGTAAATGTGGGATTTGAAGCGGTGGAGGAACTGCCCAAGGAGCGGCATGAACGTCCGATGCTCTCGCTTGCCAAGACAAAGAGCAGGGAGGAGCTGCACGACTGGCTGAATGGGAAGGAGGCAGTGCTTTCCTGGAAGCTGGACGGTCTGACGATTGTGTTGACTTATATGGGAGGAAAATTGAGCAAAGCCGTGACGAGAGGCAATGGAGAAGTGGGAGAGGTCATTACCAACAACGCGCGGGTATTCAAAAATGTCCCGTTGTCTATTCCTTATCAGGAGGAACTGGTTCTGCGGGGAGAAGCGGTGATCAGTTACAGTGAGTTTGAGCGCATCAACAGTGAGATTGAGGATGTGGATGCGAAGTATAAGAATCCCAGGAATCTGTGCAGTGGTTCCGTACGGCAGTTAAATAACGAGATTACGGCCAGACGCAATGTCAATTTCTATGCATTCAGCCTTGTGAAGGCAGGAGAGACGGAGAACGGCGGTCTGAGGGCTGAGCAGCTTGTCTTTCTGCAGGGGCTTGGTTTTGATGTGGTGGAATACAGAGTGGTGAATCCGGATACAATTCTGGAAGGAATAGAATACTTTGAGAACAGGATCCAGACCTATGATGTGCCGTCGGACGGTCTTGTGCTGACCTACAATGATATTGCCTATGGGCAGTCTTTGGGGAGAACTGCGAAGTTCCCACGGGATTCCATCGCTTTTAAGTGGGCAGATGAATTGCGGGAGACGGTGCTGAAAGAGATGGAATGGAGCGCCAGCCGCACAGGCCTGATCAATCCGGTGGCAATTTTCGAACCGGTAGAGCTGGAAGGGACGACCGTCAGTCGTGCTTCGGTACACAATATCAGTATCGTGAGAGGATTGAAGCTGGGACTCGGTGATCGTATCATGGTCTACAAAGCCAATATGATCATACCACAGATCGCGGAGAATTTGACACAGAGTGATACATTGGAGATTCCGGAGCTGTGTCCGGTGTGTGGACAGCCTGCACAGGTACGGCAGGTCAATGACGTACAGTCGCTGTATTGTAATAATCCGGATTGTGATGCCAAAAAGATCAAGGCATTTACACTGTTTGTGAGCAGAGATGCTCTGAATGTGGACGGCCTGTCAGAGTCCACATTGGAGAAGTTCTTGGCCAGTGGTTTTCTTCATGAATATGCGGATCTTTTTAAGTTGAGCCGGTATGAGCCGGAAATCACGCAGATGGAGGGTTTTGGTGAGAAATCCTGTAACAATCTTATGGAGAGTATCGAGAAGGCGAGAGATACGACACTGGCTCGTGTGATTTATGGGCTGGGAATCGAAAATATAGGTGTTGCCAATGCGAAGATTTTGTGCAGACATTTTCACGATTCGCTGGAGGCGCTGCGGCAGGCAACAGTGGAAGAACTGAATGAGGTGGATGGCGTGGGCGGCGTGATCGCGGCCGGTATCTATGAGTATTTCCATCGCGAAGATCGTATGGAGCAGTTGGACCGTTTGATGGCGGAACTGCGACTGGAGGAAGTGCCGGTGGAGGAGGGGAGTCAGACGCTGGCCGGTATGTCGTTTGTTATCACCGGCAGCCTGACGCACTATGAGAATCGAAATGCGCTCAAGACAGCCATCGAATTAAAGGGGGGTAAGGTGACAGGAAGTGTCACCGGGAAGACGGTCTGTCTGATCAATAATGATACTGCATCTCAGTCTTCTAAGAATAAGAAGGCGAAGGAACTTGGAGTCAGAATCATTTCGGAAGAGGAGTTTATGGCGGAATACCTGTAGATGTCTGGTATCCTGCTGAATATGAAATTATAAAAAATACGAACAAAGCAGTAGCTTTGCTCGTATTTTTTTGTGCAATAATATTTTCTGTAAATGTGGTTTTACATTTAGGGAATATGGAAAAAAATAATATTGCCGGCATGGAGAAATCATTTAAATCCGGCAGGAGTTTGTGCCGAGGCGTCTCAAACTCCCTGAGCGCAGAGCAGAATTTGAGATTCTGCCCGCGTTCTTCAGCAAAAACGCATCAGAATGGAGGAGAATATGGCAGATGTGTATGGCTATGTGCGTGTCAGCAGCCGCGATCAGAACGAAGAGAGACAGATGATCGCTTTGCGGCAGCTTGCAGTGGCAGAGAAAAATATTTTTATGGATAAGCAGTCCGGGAAGGATTTTGAACGTCCGGCATATAAGCGTATGTTAAGGCGTATGAAAAAAGACGACCTGCTCTATATAAAAAGTATCGACCGGTTGGGACGCAATTATGGAGAGATACTGGAGCAGTGGCAGATTCTCACCAAGGAGAAGGAAATAGATATTGTAGTGTTGGATATGCCGCTTTTAGATACCCGGCGGGGAAAGGATCTGATAGGGACTTTTCTCAGTGATATCGTCCTGCAGGTACTGTCATTTGTGGCAGAAAATGAGCGCGGGAACATCAGGCAGAGGCAGAAAGAAGGAATGGATGCCGCAAAGCAGCACGGATTTCAGTTAGGCAGGCTCGAAAAACCGCTGCCGGACAGCTTCTGGAATGCTTATATCCGGTGGGAATCATTGGAAATATCCGGCAGGGAGGCTGCACGCCAGTGCGGCATGGCACCGACATTATTTTATAGAAAGGCAGAAAGCATGAAAGCAGGGCAGAATGGGCTGAAGGAATAAAAATCTGTATTTTTGTATTGACTTTATGCCTACATAGTGTTATGCTAAATCTAGCCTACATATCGTAGTCAAAGAGAGGAGGAATAGTGTATGGATGTTCAGGTTTCTGATTCTGAGCTGAATCTTTTGAAAATTATCTGGGCGAATGGAGGCACTGCATTTTATGCGCATATTATGGCAGAGCTGTCAAAAGCAGGATGTGCATGGCAGAAAAATACAGTGATTACGCTGCTGTCGCGTCTGGCTGATAAAGAAATGGTAAAGATACGCAAAATCGGGCGTAAAAATGAATACATCGCTGTGGTATCCGAACAAGACTATCAAAAGGCGCAGGCGCGGACGCTGCTCAATAAACTGTATGATGGAAGTGCAAAAGGACTTGTATCTACATTGATCCAAGGGGATATGATCTCCGTTGAGGAGTATGAGGAATTAAAACAATTTTGGGAAAAGGAGGAGGGCAGCGGTTGAATGATATATTGAAAGTAGTTTTGTCACTTTCTTTTTCAGGATCATTATTGATCACTGCCATATTTTTCTGCCGGTTCTTGTGGAAAAATGTAATGAGCAGGCAGTGGCAGTACTACCTCTGGCTGATTGTTATTGCACGGCTGCTGCTGCCGTTTGCACCTTCGAAAAGCCTTATGGGAATGATCTTTGGGCAGATGGAACAGCAGGCGCAGACAAGGCCGGCCCTAGACGAGAAGGATTATGCCGCAGCTTTAGGGCAGAGTGAAAGATATGGTATGACAGCAGCGGGCGGAGAAAGCGCAGTGGCAGGCACGACAGCAGCAGATAAAACAACTAAAAGCGCAAAAGAAAATACGACAGGAAGACAAAGTGAAGAGTCGGGAACAAAGAAAGCAGGCGGACAAAACTCAGTGGCAGGGATAAATGCAGCAGGAGGACAAAACGCGGCACCCGGCTTAAATGCAAAACTGCAGCCAGATAAATCACCCGGCTTAAATAAAGAGAGTCAGGATGATGAAGTCTTCGGATTGAATATAAAACCACAGGAAGAATTGAATGCTAAGACATATCGAGGCGAAAACCCGAATACAGAAGCGATAACAGGCGAAAACCCAAATGCAGAATCGATAGCAGATGAAAACCCGAATACAGCAGATCTAGCAGGAGAAAACCCAGATGCAGAATCGATAGCAGGTATAAAACCAAGTATGGCAGAACTAACAGGAGAAAACCCGGATACAGCAGATATTGCATATACAGCAGATCTGACAAATACAGCAGAGTCAAAACCGGATCAGAATAGCATGCACAATGAAAATGCTTTACATGATATTTTTAAGGCATTGGTTTCGAATCTATGGATGGTATGGTTCAGCGCGGCACTGGTATTGCTGATTCGTCGGGTGACAGTTTACCAGAGTTTTGTAAATTTTGTCAAAACAGGATGGAGGGCAGTTTCTGATGTCAGACTGCTGGATGATCTGGCGGTAATTGGGGAGCGGGCAGGCGTAAAGCGGCCTGTAGAACTGTATGAAAGCCGGCTGGTTTCGACGCCTATGCTGATCGGATTTTTTAAGCCCTGCATCGTACTTCCTGATACGGATGTGCCGGAAGTGGATTTTTTGTATATTATCCGTCATGAGCTGACGCACTATAAGCGGCGGGACGCATTTTATAAATGGCTGGTACAGTGCGTGATCTGCATTCACTGGTTTAATCCGCTTGTATGGCTGATGGGCAGAGAATTAAGCCGTGACTGTGAATTGTCCTGTGATGAGGCGGTGATTCAGACATTGGATCTGTGGGAACGGCGGCAGTATGGGGATACGCTGCTCCACTCCGCAGGTTCGAACTGTAAAAATGCGATTGCATCCATAACGCTGTGTGAAAGCGCACAATTACTGAAAGAGAGGTTAAAAGCAATTATGTATTTTAGAAAAAAATCAAAACTTGTTACTACGCTGTCTGTTCTGCTTACATCTGTACTGATGACAGGGGCAGTCTCGGCAGGAGCTTATACGAAACCTGTGACACAGCAAAAATCAAAAGACATATTATTAAGCAGGTCAAATAATAATCAGGAACTACAGATAAAATCCAGCAATGGGCAGGAAAAGGATTTGACTCAATCCAAAAATAATCAGGACCCACAGCCGGAATACGGCAATGAGCAGGCAAAAACTTCGAATCAGTCAAAAAACAATAAAGAACTACTGGAAGAATCCGGCATCGGGACGCAGAAGCAGTCTCTGAAAAAGAAAACGGTATCCTCTGATTTTATCAGACAGTGCTATGAGGCGGGCAGTATTCCGCTGTTTAAGGCTGCATTTCCGCAGCTGGATAAAAAAGAGCAGCAGTCCTGGCTGGATCAATGTTATTCTGACGATAACATTATGTTTTTTGGGGCTGCGGTTGACAGCATGGATGCTGACAGCAGTATGTTTGATTCGCTGGCAGAGCGTGCATATAAAGATGGAGAAATTGCATTTTTTTCTATTCTGGCAGATTATATGACAGACAAAGAGCTGGAGGCCTGGCTGTCAAGAGCATTAAAGGATGGCGATTTTGCTTTTCAGTCAATGATTTATAATGTAATGGACGATGATGATCGTGATGAAAAACAAGAAGCGTTAAAAAACAAGATGGAAAAGCAGAGGCTGAAGAGATACAAAAAATTTGGCATTACAAAAAAAGGGGAATTTTATTATTATAAAGGAGATCTCGTGAAAATGTTATATGAGGCTCCGGCAAAAGGCGGCAGCATAGTCCACAATTTTTATATGAATCCAGAGGGAACGGTCAATGTACGGATCACATGCGACAGCAATGCAGAGATTAAAAATGTAGATTATATGAGCCGTGCGGAAGAAGAAAAACTGCTGCAGCAGATGGGAATAGAAGGAGAAAAGAACGAAAAAGAAAAAAAGGCAGAAAAAGAAGAAAAGAAGGAAAAGGATAAGCAGGGGAATGCAGTGGATGACGGTCAGGTGATTGAGATTCCCGTAGAGATTGACCGCATAAAAAGCGGCGGGTTTATCTGGCTTGGGACTTACCGCTTGGAAAAGGGAGACCGTGTCAGCTATGATGTTTCGGCGGGGTCAGGAAAGTGTCTGGCTGTCGGTTTCGCCAGGCCGGGAGAACAGAATCCGAAAACAGTTTATCACACCATATCAAATAAGCGCAGTGATGGAAAGCTGGAGGTAAAATCCGATGCCTTTCAATGGAAAGACCCGGCAGGCACTGGAAAATACAGCCTCTTTGTTCATGCAGAGGACGGTATTTTAAAGAACATAAAGGGCGAGATTATAATTGTGCGTAAAGGAAAAAGCTGAAACAGCAGCAGTTTTGCTATTGGCAAAACTGCTGCTGTTTTTTAATGCTGCTGCGTAACACATCTGCTGTTTTTAATTTTTTCGTTGGCACCTTCTACATTCATTCTGGAAAGTACGAGCATAATCAATACCGTAAAGATAAAAGGCAGCCACAAGTACATAAACTGCATCATATCAAGGGCTGACTGAGGTTGTGTGGCATTTGTGCCGACATAGCCGCTGAGCTCTAAGAGCCAGCCTGCGACGGCAGTGCCGATCCCGCCGCCGACTTTGATACCGAGGGAAGTGCAGGAGTACATTGTCCCGTCTACCCGTTTTCCCTGCGTCAGATAGGTGTACTCGGAGCAGGAGGCGATCACAGCATTCATATCGCCCTGCCACGGGCCCTGTCCCAGTGCCGCAAGTGCCGTAAAGGCCAGCATCAAAGGGACATTTCCCA
>OFGE01002965.1_pt1 | contig 11882 bp, 9 predicted proteins | sample 1521681 | NCBI WGS metagenome assembly OFGE01 (sample SAMEA3504093, study PRJEB24116) | mouse gut metagenome | biome: mouse gut; feature: mouse-associated habitat; material: faeces | place: Denmark | collected 2011 | reverse complement strand
GCGGGCAAATTGATGCAGCTGCCAGGGATTGGGGCGTCCAAAGCGGAAAGCATCATTTCCTACCGCACGGAAAAAGGCAGTTTTTCATCTATAGAAGAAATTAAAAATATTACAGGCATCAAGGAAGGGGTCTATTCCAAAATCAAGGATTACATAACGGTAAATTGAGGTGTAGAAATGGCGAAAAAAGTTCTCGTAGTAGATGATGAAAAGTTAATCGTAAAAGGAATCCGTTTCAGTTTAGAGCAGGACGGCATGGAAGTGGAATGTGCCTACGACGGAGAAGAAGGCCTTAAGCTGGCAAAGGAGCGGGAATACGACCTGATTCTTTTAGATATTATGCTGCCCAAAATGGACGGCTTTGAGGTGTGCCAGCATATCCGTGAATTTTCCAGCGTGCCGATTGTCATGCTGACTGCAAAGGGCGACGATATGGATAAGATACTAGGCCTTGAGTACGGAGCGGACGATTATATTACAAAGCCGTTTAATATCCTGGAGGTTAAAGCGCGGATCAAAGCAATTATGCGCCGTGTAACTGCGGGCAAGCCCAAAGTAGAAAAGCCCTCCATTGTTGAAAGCGGGGATCTTAAAATGGACTGCGAGAGCAGGAGGCTTTATGTCAAGGGCAGGGAGATTAACCTGACTGCCAAAGAATTTGACCTGCTTGAACTGCTTGTAACCAATCCCAACAAGGTATACAGCAGGGAGCGCCTTTTGAATTTGGTCTGGGGGTATGAATATCCAGGCGATGTAAGGACCGTTGACGTACATGTCAGGCGGATGCGCGAAAAAATTGAAAGTAACCCAAGCGAACCAAGGTATGTCCACACGAAGTGGGGCGTAGGGTATTATTATCAGGGATAATGCGTAAAGGGGCAGACATGTCAAAAAAGAAATTTCGTGAATTTGTAAAAAGCTTCCGGATCCGGTTGTTTTTGCTGTTTTTAGCCGTCGGGATCCTTCCGACGGCAGCGCTGCGCGCCGGGATGCTGCAGTCTTATAAGAAAAAAGCGGTATCGAACCGGGGGGTTGACGTTCTGGGCCAGGCTAAAGTGCTGTCTAATCAGATCATTTTGAATAATTACTTAAAAGATCCATCTATTGAAACTATCAATTCCCAGATCGGGCAGTTATCCAATATCTATGACGGGCGTGTAATGGTCATTGATGACAATTTTCAAATTATTAAAGACACATATGGGTTAGATACCAGCAAAACCATTGTATCCGAAGAAGTAATGCGCAGCTTCCGGGGAGAGGAAATCTCTAAGTACGATTCAGAAAACGGCTATATTGAGATGACGGTCCCCCTGGCTGATCTGGAAAGCAAAGAAACCATCGGGGTATTGCTGGTCAGCGTTTCGACAGACAGTATTGTGTTAAACCAGGTTTACCTGGAAAACAGCGCGCGTATTATAGAAATTGCCAGCGCTATGATTGTCATTTTGATTGCGGCATTCCTCGCCAGAAGGCTGGCAAAGCCTTTTCGGAAAATGGCTGGCGAAATCTTTGAAATTCAGAGCGGGTATAAAACACAGCTTGATATTCACGACTACACAGAAACAGAAGCCGTCTGCGTCCAGTTTAACCAGTTATTTGCGAGGATGAAGGTCATTGATGAATCAAGGGAAGAATTTGTTTCAAATGTCTCCCATGAGTTAAAGACCCCTTTGACATCTATGAAGGTCCTGGCGGATTCGTTAAATGGGCAGGAGGATGTCCCGGTGGAGCTGTACCGGGAATTTATGAGCGACATTGGCAATGAGATCGACCGTGAAACAAAGATTATCAACGACCTGCTCTCCCTGGTTAAAATGGACCGGTCCGCAGCCGACTTAAATATATCAAGCGTAAATATTAACGAGTTAATGGAGCTGATTTTAAAACGCCTGCGGCCAATTGCGAACCGGCAGCATATTGAGCTGGTGCTTGAGAGCTTCCGCCCGGTCAGTGCAGAAGTAGACGAAGTAAAGCTTACGCTTGCCATTACCAACCTGGTGGAAAATGCCATCAAATACAACAAGCCTGACGGATGGGTGCATGTATCATTAAACGCGGATCACCAGTATTTTTATATTAAGGTGGAGGACAGCGGTATCGGCATACCGGAAGACGCTCTAGAGCATATCTTTGAGCGCTTTTACCGGGTAGACAAGTCCCATTCCAGGGAGATTGGAGGCACAGGCCTTGGGCTTGCGATTGCACGCAATTCCATACTGATGCACCGGGGCGCCGTTAAGGTATTTAGCACAGAGGGCGAAGGGACAATCTTTAATGTCCGTATCCCCCTGATTTATATTGCATCGTAGGAGGAAAAAAGATGAAAGCAGTACGGCTTTGTTGTTATATGTTGGCTGTTTTTGCAATTTTTTTGGCCGCAGGGTGCGGCAGGCGGGATAACAGGGACGGTGTATATGAGGTCTATTATTTGAATAAGGAGAGCACCAAAATTGTCCCGGTACCTTATGAACCCGCAGATGATCCAGACAGTGTACAAAAGGATATAAAGGGGCTTTTAGAACGGCTTTCCGAAGATCCCGGCGAAGCCGATTATAAACAGGCTATTCCAGACGGCGTTAAGGTGCTTGACTGTGTATTAGAGGAGACGTTGCTCACCCTGTATTTTAACGAAGAATATGGCAGCATTGACCGGATTGTAGAACCTTTGGTGCGGGCGGCAATCGTACGGACTATGACACAGGTAGAGGGGGTAGAATGCTTAACTTTTTTTGTCGGCGATAAGCCGCTTGCGGATAATGACAAAAATCCAATTGGTGTAATGACCGACGACAGCTTCGTGGAAAACCCGGGTGAGCAGATTAATTCTATCCAGTCTGCTACGCTTACCTTGTATTTTTCCAATCAGGAAGGAAATGGCCTGGTTGCGGAAACGCAGGATATACACTACAGCAGCAATATTTCCATGGAAAAGCTGGTTATGGAGCGTTTACTGCTGGGGCCAAAAGGAGCAGACGCAAAAAGCGCTATTCCGGAAGGGACGAAGCTTATCAGCGTTTCAGTATCTGACGGCGTATGCTTCGTCAGCCTAGACGAGACATTCCGCAACCAGGATTATAACATTGAAGAACCCATCGTCCTTTATTCGATTATTAATTCCCTGTCGGAGCTTTCAACGGTCAACAAGGTGCAGGTATCCGTCGGCGGGGACACCAGCGGCGTATACCGTGATAAATTTGCACTGGATGAATTATACGAAAGGAATTTAGATTATGTTCTTGAAGAATAAAAAAGGGGGGAGGCGCTTATTTGTATAAACGAAAAGCAGCTTCCCTGTCAGCCGCATTTGTGTGCGGGGCGGCAGCGTCAGAATACGGCTTTATGCTGCTGTTTTACACCATTTGCGGATTACCCTTGTTGGCTTATATTGCCCTTTTGGCGAAGAAAGGAGAAAAGCCATTTCCCCACATAATGTGCTTTTTGGCTGCATTGGCTGCCGCCGCCGCTTTGGGGAGCGGCATTAGCATATCACGCCAGGCGTATTTTGAATTCTGCGAATCAAGGCTGGATGGCGGCAGGGAGTGTATGTTACAGGGGACTATTTACAAAAAACAGCAGGACGGGGAATCCTGCCTATACTATCTTAAGAAATGCAGGGTCCGGCAAAACAGGGCCGAGTACCCATGCGTCAATGTTTTGGCCCATCTGGAAGTCTTAGATTATTCAATCGGTGAAATCCTCATACTAAACGGAAACCTAAAACCATTTTTGCGGCCCCAAAACGAAGGCGGTTACAATGAAAAAAACTATTACCAGAGTTTAAACTTTGGATTTCATATTTATGCCACAAAAGCCAGCGCCGTATATGGCAGGCGTGATGTATTCCGTGAATGGCTTTATTCTTTTAAAGAAAAAATGAAAAAAAGCTATATGTCTGCTATGCCAAAAGCTGATGCAGGCGTTTTAACTGCAATGGTGCTTGGCGATAAAGGCCAGATGGATGCAAACCGCAAACAAATATATCAAAACGCGGGCATTAGCCATTTTTACAGTATATCCGGTCTGCATATATCTTTGCTGGGAATGGCGCTATACAGCTTTTTAGCAAAACGGGGTTTTCCTTATTTAATTGCGTGCCCCCTTGCTTTCGTATGGATTTTGGCATATGGGCAGTTAATCGGCTTTGGTATTTCCGCCAGCCGTGCTATCGGGATGTTTTTGCTGCTTATGTATGCAAAGTGCCGGGGCAGAAGCTACGATCCCCCGACGGCATTGGCTCTTTTAGCGGCTTTCCTTGCTGCGCAGAATCCGGCAATTTTGCAGAATGCAGGCTATTTGCTTTCTTTTGGCGCGGCCACAGGCGTTATGATGGCAAAATACCTACAGGAGGCTGCTATACAAAAAAAGCCCGTCCGGGGCGGCTTATACAAAGGGCTTTGCGAGGCATTTCGTGTCAGTGTGTGCATCCAGCTGATTACGGTTCCTGTTTTATGCCAGTTTTTTTATGAAATACCCGTATATGCAGCCCTGTTAAACCTGGTGGTACTTCCTTGTATGGGCGCCCTGCTTGGTATAGGGCTTTTGGGAGGTATAACAGGCTGTTTTTTCCCGCTTGCCGCAAACAGGCTGCTTTATCCGTGCCACCTGCTGTTGCTTTTGTTTGAGTCTGCATGCAATGCTGCCCTTAGCCTTCCAGGCGCCGTTTTTGTAACCGGGAGGCTTTCTGCTATTCAAATTCTCCTATGGTACGGGTGCATTGCCCTTTTTTTATATTTTGCGGGCAACAGGGTGCATTTGCAAAAGGCAGGCGTTGAAATACCGCCGGGATTGCGGCAGGCTAAGCCATCGTGGCTTTGGAATTTTATACTTTTGCCATTTTTAATAATATTGCTTATTGCCCGGCCTGCTGCCAGGTTTGAAATTGATATACTTGATGTGGGTCAGGGGGACGGCATTTATATTTCACCAGGGGACGGCACGTCCTTATTTATAGACGGAGGCAGTACAGATGTAAAAAGTGTAGGGATATACCGCATCCTTCCCTTTTTAAAATGCCGCGGTATCCGCAGTATAGACTATTGGTTTGTAAGCCATTGCGATGCAGATCATATAAACGGGCTTTACGAAGTATTAGAAGCAGGTTATCAGGTGAAAAACCTGGCTGTGTCAGAATATATGCCGGATGACAAGGCTTCCCGCAGGCTAAAAAGAGCCGCTGCCCGGCATAAAATCCCGCTTCTTGTAATGGGCGGGGGAGATGCCATAAAAGGAGAAAACGGAAAATGGGCATTAAAAAGCCTGTCACAAAAATCGGATACCGCGCAGGCAGGCCGCAATGAGGCTTCGCTCATACTTTTATATGAAAGTGTGGAGTGCAGGGCGTTTTTTGGGGGCGATATTGGAAAGGGGCAGGAAGAGGCGCTGGCTGCACAGGGAGGATTGAGCCAAATAGATGTTTATAAAGCATCCCACCACGGATCGGATACATCAAATGGGGACAGGCTTTTACAGGCGTTGAAACCGGATATTGCGGTAATCTCGTGCGGGCTTTACAATGCATATGGGCATCCGGGGAAGGAAGCGGTTGGCAATATGGAGCGGGCGGGGGCAGAAGTTTATGAAACTAGGTATGGTGGGCAGGTGAAAATTGACCCGTTTGGGTGTTTTTATCCTATGGAATATTATTAGTTAGGACGGTAGGTAAATAGCATAAAACAAACGAAAAGAATAAGAACCAGTATACATAAAAAAGATGTATATGCCTGCAGTTTACAGGAAAGGGTCAATTGATACGAAAGAAAAAAAGCGATTATGGTACTGAAAAGAAATATTGCGAGATCTATTATAAGAATGCTTTTACCCGTGATAAATGTATAGGAATAAAAAAATGCTGGGATACATACTGTCCCGGCAAGTATTCCAAAGCAAAGTGCGGAAATAATACAGGGATATGTGTTTTTTAGTTTTGAGATAAGCAGGGATGAGTATATCAGCATAGGGAAGAACACAAGCTTCATATGCTCCCAGATGGATTCATTGACTGGGGTAAAAAGCCCTGCGATAACATTTTTATTTGTCCATTCATATAGAAAATGTGAAAGTGTCCCTGTAATTAAAACAAAGATAATTCCTGCCCAGATATAGCATTTTAGTTGTTTTTTCTGGTTCATAAATATCACCCCGCTCAAAGTATATGCTATTTGAATGGTTTGTATGCAATATTCAAATTTTGTGGCGGATATGCCTGTTTACCTTGAATATTGCATTATAATTGATAAAATATGGTGTTGCTGATTCTGTGTTTGATATATTTTTAATAGGAACAAATACAGTTGGTAAAACTACAATAAACCCTTTAAATAACGTGAAAAAGGTGAGTATTCCTGCTTTTTATTTTGAACTTTGTATTGCTTTTTCATTGTAGTTGGGCTAAAATAGTGCCTATGTGGGGGAAAGTGGGGCAAAGTGGTACAAGATGGAGTAGAAGGTGTCCGTTATGTTTATGGGAGAATACAACCATACAATTGATGCAAAGGGCAGGTTGATTGTCCCGTCTAAGTTCCGCGAACTTTTAGGAAATGGATTTGTCGTGACCAAAGGGTTGGATGGATGCCTTTTTGTATATCCAAATGAAGAATGGGCAACGATAGAAGAGAAGTTTAGAAGTATCCCACTAACCACTAAAGATGCAAGAAAATTTTCCCGATTCTTTTTTGCCGGCGCTGCAAGCTGTGAATTGGACAGGCAGGGGAGGGTTTTACTCCCGCAGACATTGCGGGATTATGCAGGGTTACAAAAAGATGTTGTGCTTGCAGGTGTCCTTGGCAGGATTGAGATATGGGACCAGGGCAGATGGCAGGATGCAAATACATATGATGATATGGATGAAGTTGCAGAGCACATGGCAGAGCTGGGCCTTAGCATTTAAGGAGGCATGGTATGGGGTTTCACCACAAACCGGTATTGTTAGAGGAAGTAATCAAATATTTAAACATTCAGCCAGCCGGGATTTATGTGGACGGGACACTTGGCGGCGGCGGCCATTCGTTTGAGATTGCAAAGCGGTTAACGGCAGGGGGGAGGCTTTTTGGCATTGACCAGGACGAAGACGCTATTTGTGCGGCAAGGGGGCGCCTATCGCCATACCAGGATCGTGTAGCGGTCATACACAGCAATTATTGCCGGATGCAGGAGGTCTTAAAGGATGCCGGGGTCTGTGGCGTGGACGGGATTTTGCTGGATTTGGGCGTTTCTTCTTTCCAGCTTGATACGCCGGAGCGGGGGTTTACTTATAATAATGCGGACGCGCCGCTTGATATGCGTATGGACAAGCGTGGGGGGCTTACCGCAGAAGATATAGTAAATAGCTACAGCGAACAGGAACTGTTCCGTGTGATCCGCGATTATGGTGAAGACAGGTTTGCCAAGAATATTGCAAAACATATTGTGGCTGCGCGCAAGGTGAAGCCAATCCGCACGTCAGGCGAACTGACAGGCATTATCCGGGGGGCAATTCCAAAGAAGGTACAAATGACCGGAGGCCATCCGGCAAAGCGCACATACCAGGCAATCCGTATCGAATTAAACCGGGAGCTAGAAGTATTAGAGCAGTCTATCGGCCAGATGATAGAGCTGTTAAATCCGAAAGGCAGGTTGTGTATTATTACCTTCCATTCGCTGGAAGACCGGATTGTAAAACTAAAATTTAGGAAAAACGAAAGCCCGTGTACATGCCCGAAAGATTTTCCGGTATGTGTATGCGGCAAAGTACCAGTGGGAAAATGCATAACGCACAAACCTATTATCCCACAAGAAAAGGAGTGTGAAGAAAACAAAAGGGCTCAAAGCGCAAAGCTTAGGGTATTTGAGAAAATATAAAGCTAGGGAAGCCAGAAAGTGAGATGGGACAGTAGATGGGAAGAAATACAGCTCATAATGATGCCAAAAGAAGAGGGATTAAAACGAACTATTATGTAGACGGCAATACCGTGCGCCGCTTGGAAGGAGAACCGGAGGAACGCAGAAGGCGCCAGCTCGAGCAGGAAAAAGAGCAGCGTAAGCGGCACCACCGCCGGGTTGCAAGGCGCAACCAGGAGCGCACGATGCGTGTGAATTTTGGATATGTCCTGTTTTGCACAATGGCGTTAACCGTAACTTGTGTTGTATGCATTACTTACATAAAGCTCCAGTCCAGTATTACGGCGCGCACAAAGCGGATTTCCGCATTGGAAAGCGGGATTGAAAGCCTGCGTGCGGAAAATGATGCAGCTGTCAAACGGATTGAACTGACAACAGATTTGGACGTGATTAAGAAAAAAGCATTGGAATACGGCATGAAATATGCGGCGCAAAACCAGATCCTTTTTTATAGCATAGATGAAGATGATTACATGGATCAGTATTTTGATATACCGCAGAATTAAGAGGGATAGCATTGCAGAAATCAGGATTATACACCCAAAAATTTTTAAAAAGAATGCAAAAGAAGCTGGTCGTTATGTTCCTTGTTATACTAGGGTGCTTAATAGGCCTTATGGTAAGGCTGATGTATATTGAAGAAACCAGCGGGGAAAAGTATGAGAAGATTGTATTAGCGCAACAGCTTTATGACAGCAAAACTATCCCATTCCGGCGCGGGGATATTGTAGATGCCAAAGGGATTGTCCTTGCAACCAGCGTAGACGTTTATAATGTGGTATTAGACTGCAGTATTTTGCTTGAATCTAAGGAGGATATTGATCCGACTGTAGCCGCTATGGTGGAATGTTTCCCGCAGATCAAGGAAAAGAAAGTCCGCGAGATCATAACGGAGCAGGCCGAAAAAAGCGAAAAAAAAGAAAAAGTCAGCCAGTATATTGTCCTTGCCAAGCAGTGTCCATATGAACAGGTTTTAGCATACCGGAAGATGCAGGAGGAGACAGAAAAAGAAGCCGCGGCAAAGAAGAAGAAAAGGAAAGAGGAGGCAGGCAAGGGAGAAGATGGTGAGGAAAAAAGTACTGGGAAAGAAGGGTATATCAACGAAAAAGCAGTATGGTTTGAAAAGGAATTCCTCCGGAAATATCCGTACAATTCCCGGGCTGCATCCCTGATTGGGTTTGTGTCTTCCGGCAATGTAGGTACGACAGGCCTTGAAAATTATTATGACAGTACGTTAAACGGGATCGACGGCAGGGAATATGGGTACTTAAATGACGACAATAATTTTGCTAAGACGACAAAAAAAGCACGCAATGGCTATACGGTCGCGACTACCATACACGAGCATATCCAAGCTGTCTTAGAAGAAAAAATTGCTAAATACAACGAAGAGCATACCAACAATTTCGTGCAGGGGGACGGCTGCCTGCATATGGCTGCCCTTGCTATGAACCCCCAAAACGGAGAAGTTTACGGCATGGCGAATTATCCGACATTTGATTTGAACAACCCAAGGGATGCTTCTTTATACTTCACGGATGAGGAGAAGGCGCAAAAGGATGAACATGAGCTTTTAAACAAGCTGTGGGAAAATTTCTGTGTAACATATGACTTTGAACCAGGTTCTACCTTTAAGCCCGTAACGATAGCATGCGGGCTGGAAACGGGGATTATAACAGGTGAGGAATCATATGTGTGCGACGGGCTTGAAACAATCAGTGGATCGAAAATACACTGTTCTAACCGTTCTGGGCATGGGACAGAGACAGTAAAACAGTCGCTAATGGATTCCTGTAACGACGCGTTAATGCAGATGTCATACAGTATCGGCAAGGATCATTTTATATCCTACCAGGATTTGTTTAATTTTGGGAAAAAGACAGGCATTGACCTTCCCGGGGAGGCAGTCGGGCAGTTAAATAAATCGCAGAAGGTGCTTGATATTGCTACAAACTCCTTTGGGCAGAACTTTACCTGTACGATGATTCAGTTAGCGTCTGCATTTTCTTCTCTGATCAATGGTGGGAAGTATTACCAGCCCCATGTGGTAAAGCAGATTTTGGATGAAGAAGGGAATGTCATTGAATCGGTTGAGCCAGTAGTTTTAAAGGAAACAGTATCCGAGGAGACATCGGAAAAAATAAAATCCTATTTATATGCTACGGTATCTGAGGGGACAGGCGATGGGGCAAAAGTAGACGGTTATTCTATGGGAGGTAAGACCGGGACGGCGCAAAAGCTGCCAAGGGCGGCAAGAAAATATCTGGTGTCTTTTATCGGGTATGTGCCACAGGAAGATCCGGAGCTTGTTTTGTATGTGGTTATTGATGAGCCGAATGAAGAAGAACAGGCGCACAGCAGTTATGCGCAGGATGTTGCAAAAGAGATCTTAACAGAAATTCTTCCTTATTTGAACATCTATCCGGATGAAGAGCTGACACAAACGCCAAAGGAAGGTGATGAATCCGGAGGGGATACGCCCGAAGGGGACCAGGGGGCAGGCGAAGGCGCATCCGGAGAGGGTGAGCCAGAAGGAGAAGGCGCATCCGGAGGGAGTGGGCCAGAAGGCGATGGCGGATCGCCTGGCAGTGTACCAGAGGATGGGTATGGAGATATTTTTGAGGAATAATTTAGAAAATCCTGCCCGTTTCCCCTTCTTTTGTACCTGATGTTACTTGCACAGAAGAATCATAACCTCATAAAAGCCGTAATAGAATGAGATAAAGGTGCTTTTATGAGGCTTTGCTTTATGTTTCGTTATAAAACATTTAACCGCCAGAAGGCAATGGTCATTTTTGTATGCGTACTGTTTATGATGACATTTTTAATGGGACGCCTGGTTTACCTGATGGTATTCTGCTCTGAATATTATGGGCAGAAGGCAGAAGATTTGCACGAACGGGAACGGGATATCAAAGCGGCAAGGGGTAAAATTATAGACGCAACAGGAGTTGTGCTTGCGGACAACAAAACGGTATGTACGATATCCGTAATCCACAACCAGATAAGCGATCCGGAAGCTGTAATTGCAGCCCTTACCAAGGAGCTTGGGATTGCGGAGGAAAAAGTCCGCGCGCGGGTGGAAAAGGTCAGCTCCATCGAGCGGATCAAATCGAATGTGGACAAGGAAACAGGGGAGCGTATCCGTGCCTACGGGCTTTCCGGCGTAAAGGTTGACGAGGACTACAAAAGGTATTATCCATACGATACATTAGCATCTAAGGTATTGGGGTTTACAGGGGGCGACAACCAGGGTATTGTGGGATTAGAAGTTAAATACGATGAATACATGCAGGGGACAAATGGTAAAATCCTGACCCTAACGGATGCCAGGGGCGTAGAAATTGAAAATGCCGGGGAATCCCGTCTCGATCCTATTGATGGCAACGACCTGCACATCAGCTTAGACTACAATATCCAGATGTATGCCGAACAGGCGGCTGGCAAGGCGCTGGCACAAAAGCAGGCGGACAGCGTTTCCATTATTGTTATGAACCCGTCTAACGGGGAATTAATGGCAATGGTTAATGTGCCGGAATTTAACCTAAACGATCCGTTTACACTAAATTATGAACCCCAGCAAGCAGTAACGGAAGAGGAAAAACAGAATTTACTAAACAATATGTGGAGGAACCAGTGCATTAACGACACTTATGAACCAGGTTCTACCTTTAAAATTATTACGACAACGGCGGCTCTTGCCGCAGTATTAGTAGGGGTTTCTAAAGCGCTGGAGAAACTAGATACAGAGGCAGCAGAAGCGAGGAAAAAAAGGGAAGAAACTATATCGTCTTCGAAGGATTTGTTAGAAACACTGGAATCGACGGAAAAGGCTTATAAAGAAAATAATACAGTTGGTATGTTCCTCTTAGGCACGGCGGGAGACCAGTGTCCGGCAGAAAAAACAGTGAACGAAACTTTTGTACAGGGGCAGCGGGTGCGCCGGGACCTTCAGGAGGAGGGATTTGGCATATGTGAAAGACTGGGAGCGAGGCTTGGCGAGG
>OFGE01002963.1_pt1 | contig 11909 bp, 9 predicted proteins | sample 1521681 | NCBI WGS metagenome assembly OFGE01 (sample SAMEA3504093, study PRJEB24116) | mouse gut metagenome | biome: mouse gut; feature: mouse-associated habitat; material: faeces | place: Denmark | collected 2011 | reverse complement strand
TGAAGCCGCTGATATGCCGGAGAAGTTAAATGATGTGCGTGTAAAGTTTCTTGGGAAAAAGGGAGAGCTTACAGCAGTTTTAAAAGGAATGAAGGATGTCCTGCCGCAGGAAAGGCCCAAGGTCGGGCAGCTGGTGAATGAAACACGTGCAGAGATCGAGAATGTATTAGAAGAATGCAAGATGAAGATGGAGAGAGCTATCCGTGAAGAGCGGATGAAGCAGGAGGTAATAGACGTCACACTTCCATCGAAGAAGAATATGGTCGGACATCGTCATCCCAATACGATCGCACTGGAAGAAGTAGAGCGGATCTTTATCGGAATGGGTTACGAGGTGGTGGAAGGCCCAGAAGTGGAATATGATCTCTATAATTTTGAAAAACTGAACATTCCTGACGGACATCCGGCGAAGGATGAGCAGGATACATTCTATGTCAATAAAGAAATCGTGCTGCGTACACAGACGTCGCCGGTGCAGGCGCGTGTCATGGAACAGGGGAAATTGCCGATCCGTATGATCGCGCCGGGACGTGTGTTCCGTTCTGACGAAGTGGACGCGACACATTCGCCGTCCTTCCATCAGATCGAGGGACTGGTGATCGATAAGAATATCTCTTTTGCAGATCTGAAAGGTACTCTGGAAGTATTTGCAAAAGAATTATTCGGACCGGAGACGAAGACGAAGTTCCGCCCGCATCATTTCCCGTTCACAGAGCCGAGCGCGGAGGTGGATGTTACTTGTTTCAAATGCGGGGGAAAAGGATGCCGCTTCTGTAAAGGCTCCGGATGGATCGAGATTCTTGGCTGCGGTATGGTACATCCGCATGTATTGGAGATGTGCGGGATCGATCCGAATGAGTATACAGGATTTGCTTTTGGCGTCGGACTGGAACGTATTGCATTGCTTAAGTATGAGATTGACGATATGAGACTGTTGTATGAGAATGATATACGGTTCTTGAAGCAATTCTAGACATTTTCTATAGAATAGATCCAGTAAAGTAGACAGAGAGGAGTAAGAAGATGAATACATCATTATCATGGATAAAGGCATATGTTCCGGACCTTAACGTTACTGCGCAGGAGTATACGGACGCGATGACATTGTCAGGAACAAAAGTAGAAGGATACGAGGTATTGGATGCGGATCTGGATAAGATCGTGATCGGGCAGATCGATAAGATAGAGAAGCATCCGGATGCTGATAAATTGATCGTCTGTCAGGTCAACGTGGGAGAAGAGACGGTCCAGATCGTCACGGGCGCCAATAATGTGAAAGAAGGCGATAAGGTGCCGGTTGTGTTGGACGGCGGACGCGTGGCAGGCGGGCATGAGCCGGGAAGCCGTGTGGCAGGAGGCGTGAAGATCAAGAAGGGGAAACTGCGCGGCATAGAGAGCAGGGGCATGATGTGCTCGATCGAGGAACTGGGATCGAACAAAGATATGTATCCGGAGGCGCCGGAAGAAGGCATCTATATCTTTCCGGAGGATGCAGAAGTCGGGGCGAATGCGGTGGAAGCGCTGGGGCTTGACGATGTGGTGTTCGAATATGAGGTTACATCCAACAGGGTCGACTGTTTCAGCGTGATCGGGATCGCGAGGGAAGCGGCGGCGACTTTCGGAAAAGAATTCCATCCTCCGGTCGTTGCGAAGACGGGAAATTCGGAAGATGTGAATGATTATATCAAGGTAACGGTGGAAGACCAGGAACTTTGTCCGAGATATTGTGCAAGAGTAGTAAAGAATATCAAGATCGGGCCGTCCCCGAAGTGGATGCAGAGAAGACTGGCGTCTGTCGGGATCCGCCCGATCAATAATCTGGTAGATATCACCAATTATGTGATGGAGGAATTCGGGCAGCCGATGCATGCCTATGACCTGGATACGATCGCAAACCATGAGATCATCGTACGTACGGCAAAGGAAGGCGAGACATTTACAACATTGGACGGACAGGAACGCAAGATGGATGAGAATGTGCTGATGATCTGCGACGGCGAGAAATCCGTCGGTATCGCGGGCATCATGGGCGGTGAGAACTCTATGATCACGGATGATGTCAAGACCATGCTTTTTGAAGCGGCTTGCTTTGACGGAACCAATATCCGTAAGTCAAGCAAGAAAGTGGGGCTTCGGACCGATGCATCCGGCAAATTTGAGAAAGGGCTGGATCCGAATAATGCGCAGGCGGCGATCGACCGTGCCTGTCAGTTAGTCGAAGAGCTGGGAGCCGGAGAAGTCGTAGGCGGGATGGCAGACGTGTATGGAAAGAAGAAAGAACCGGTGAGAGTGCCCTTTGACCAGGATGAGATCAACCGCCTGCTTGGTACAGATATTTCCAAGGAAGAGATGATCGGATATTTTGAAAAAATAGGATTGGAATACGACGGTGAGACGAATGAGGTGATCGCGCCTACTTTCCGGCACGATCTGTTCCGTATGGCGGATCTGGCGGAAGAGGTGGCAAGATTCTACGGTTATGACAATATTCCGACGACACTTCCGAGGGGAGAGGCGACTACCGGAAAATTATCATTTAAGCTGCGTGTAGAAGAGATCGCCCGTGATATCGCAGAATTCTGCGGGTTTAGCCAGGGGATGACCTATTCCTTCGAGAGTCCAAAGGTATTTGATAAACTTCGGATCCCGGCAGATTCTCCGCTTCGAAGAACCGTTGAGATCATGAATCCTCTGGGAGAGGACTACAGCATTATGCGCACAACGTCTCTGAACGGTATGCTGACGTCTCTGGCAACGAATTACAACAGAAGAAATAAAAATGTAAGACTGTACGAATTAGGAAATATCTATCTTCCGCAATCACTTCCGCTGACTAAGCTTCCGGAAGAACGGATGCAGTTTACCCTTGGTATGTATGGAGAGGGAGATTTCTTCAGCATGAAGGGTGTGGTAGAAGAGTTCTTTGAAAAGGTTGGGATGCGTAAGAAAGAGACGTACGATCCTGATGCCGGCAAACCATATCTCCATCCGGGACGCCAGGCGAATATCATCTATGACGGAACCGTGGTAGGATATCTTGGAGAAGTGCATCCGGATATAGCGGACACATATGGGATCGGTACGAAGGCATATATAGCGGTGCTTGATATGCCGGAGATCGTAGAGAGGGCGTCTTTTGACAGGAAATACACCGGAATAGCGAGATTCCCGGCAGTAACCCGTGATATCAGTATGGTGATGCCGAAAGAGATCCTGGCAGGCAAGGTGGAAGAAGTGATAGAGAAGAAAGGCGGGGTGTACCTGGAAGATTATGCGTTGTTTGATCTCTATGAAGGAGCGCAGATCAAAGAAGGATTCAAATCCGTGGCATACTCGATCGTATTCCGCGCGAAGGATAAGACGCTTGAAGATGCCGAAGTTGCAGAGGCAATGGGTAGGATACTGAAAGCATTGGAAGGAATGGGAATCGAACTTCGTAAATAGTTTCTGGTTTTTAATCAAATGAATGGAGATAAAAGATGAAGAAAAAGCAGATAGGCGGTTTGATCATAGCAGTTGTATTGTTCATTGTTGTCGGTGCGTCAAGTGTGCTGACACGTACATTATCTGAGCGGATCGTGGAGAAGAATATGGCTCAGATGCTGTCGGACAGCGTGGAGTTCCAGCCTCCGTCAGACGATTATATTGCCATCGTCAAGGTGGTCGGCGCCATTCAGGAGCAGACGGTGACGGGCATGTTCGATGCTGACCTGGGATATCAGCACATTACAACCCTGGAATATATTGATAATCTGATGTATGACAGCGACAACCAGGGAATCCTGCTATATGTGGATTCCCCGGGAGGAACCGTATATGAATCAGAAGAGTTGTATCTGAAACTTAAGGAGTATAAAGAAAGTACCGGACGTCCGGTATGGGGGTATATGGCACATTATGCCGCATCAGGAGGATACATGATCTCTATGGCGGCGGACAAAATCTATGCCAACCCCAATACGACGACGGGGTCGATCGGAGTGATCATGTCCGGCTATGATATGTCCGGATTGTATGAGAAATTGGGCATCCGGTATTTCAGCATAACCAGCGGTGCGTATAAAGACAGTACGAAGATGACGGATGAGCAGATCGCTCTTTATCAGGAGCAGGTGGATGAGTATTATACGAAGTTTGTAGGTATCGTGTCGGAAGGGCGGGGTATGTCGACGGACGATGTGATAGCGCTTGCGGACGGCCGTGTATATACGGCGAGCCAGGCATTGAATAACGGGCTTATTGATGAGATCAGCCTGTACGAGGATATGGCGGCGATGATGAGCGACGAGCTTGGAACATATGAATTCTATGAGCTGGAGAGTACGATGGATTTCTGGTCTTCTCTTTTTGCGAAGGTGGAGAGTATGATCCCGAAGTCAGAAGCTCAGATACTGAAAGAGACTGCGGCAGAGATGGAAAGCGGGGTGCCGATGTATTATGCAGAACAGTTACGGTAGGCAGACTGCGCCGGACATAGAATATGCGGGATTCTGGGTACGCCTTGCAGCATATTGCATCGACTGCGCAATTGTCTGGGTTGGACTCTTGTTTGTGAACCTGGTGATCGGAATACTGTCTGTGGCAGGGAGCGGTGTATTTCGGACAGAGATCTTGTTCCAATATACGGCGAAGGATATTCTTCTGTATGTCCTGCAGGTACTGTACTTTGTGCTGCTCACGCACGGGACGGGAACGACGCCGGGGAAAAGGCTTTTGAATCTTTATGTCGTGAATGCAGACGGAAGCCAGAAGCTTGAATTGCTGAACGTGATATACAGGGAGACCGTAGGGAGATTCCTGTGCGGTCTTTCCATAGGAGTCGGTTATATCATGGCAGGGGTGGACAGAGAAAAGAGAGGGCTTCATGATATGCTCTGTGATACCAGAGTGGTCTATGCGAAGAAGATGAAAGTGCTTCCTGTGTATCAGGCGCCGGCGAATTGTCCGCCGCCGCAGGGGTACTATGGTCCGATCCCGCCGCGGAATAACAACATGATGGGTATGGGAAATATTCCGGTACCGCCGCAGAATAACGGTGTGACGGTTTCTGGAAATGCTCCAGTACCGCCGCAAAATAGTAGCATGACAGGCATCGGGAACGCTTCGGTTTTGCCGAAAGATCATGTGCCGCCGAAGTTAGAAAGTGACTTGGCGTCATCTGCGTCTGCGGAGGTGGAGGCACAGGAGATATTAACATCGGACGGAGCTGAGGCTTTAGATCAGAAAGAAAAGAGAGATTAAGGATTCATTTAAAGAAGGAATTCATCAAAGAAGGGATTCATATATGAAACGTCAGGACTTTTATTATGAATTGCCGGAAGAACTTATTGCACAAGATCCGTTAGAGGATCGTCAAAGCTCCAGACTGCTTGTCATTGATAAGGAGTCTGGAGTTATTTCGCACCGTATTTTCAGAGAGGTCACCGAATATCTGAGGGAAGGAGACTGTCTGGTCATCAATGATACGAAAGTAATTCCGGCAAGGCTGATCGGTTCCAGAGAAGGAACCAACGCAAAGATAGAGATACTGCTGCTGAAACGCAGAGAGAATAACATATGGGAGACTTTGGTAAAACCAGGGAAGAAGGCAAAGGTTGGGACAAGGATTCACTTTGGGGAAGGACTTCTGACGGGAGAAGTCATTGGCATTGTGGAAGAAGGAAATCGCCTGATCCAATTTACTTATGACGGCATATTTGAAGAAATACTGGATCGGCTTGGCCAGATGCCTTTGCCCCCTTATATTACGCATCAGTTGGAGGACAAAAACAGATACCAGACTGTCTACGCAGTCAATACCGGATCTGCGGCTGCTCCCACGGCGGGGCTTCACTTTACGCCGGAGCTGTTGAAGAAGATTGAAGAAAAAGGCGTGGCGGTCGCGAGGGTTACGCTGCATGTGGGGCTTGGAACCTTCCGCCCGGTCAAAGTGGACGAGATTACGGATCATCATATGCATTCGGAGTTCTTCCGGATCGATGAGGAAGCTGCCGGAAAGATCAATCATGCAAAGGATACGGGAGGAAGGGTCATCTGTGTAGGAACGACCAGCTGCCGGACGATCGAATCGGCGGCGGATGAGAATGGCAGGCTTAAGGCATGCAGCGGATGGACGGAGATCTTCATCTATCCGGGGTATTCGTTCAAGGTATTGGACTGCCTGATCACGAATTTCCATCTTCCGGAATCGACGCTCATTATGCTGGTATCTGCGTTAGCGGGACGAGAGAATGTGTTGAGGGCATATGAAGAAGCAGTAAGAGAAAAGTACAGGTTCTTTTCCTTTGGGGATGCGATGTACATTGGGTGAGTAAAAAATTTAGGCGTAAGAAAGCCCGCAAAAGCGCAGGATTACTGGGGTTTTGCGGGTTTTTAGGGCTTGAATATTCCTTTTTCGTATTCAAGTGCCCCCCTTGATAAAACACTTAAAAAGAAGTTCACTTGAAATATGAAAGACATTGAGGTGGAAAACGATTACTTACTTATCAAATACCTGGATTTCTTCCTTGTTTTGGATGAATTTATTGATATCTCTGTAAATAAAATACCAGCCTTGGCCACTTCCGCAATGACTGCATACATTCATAGGATAACTTTCGTTCTTTGTTTTGCTATAGGTGTTTTTAATTCTCTCCGGATATTTTTCCATAAGCATATGGTCAAATTCCTTAATATCGCCAATGACATTTAATCCGTAGTATTCAATACTCGGGTCTTGCAGATGCGCGACAATGTTTTGATGTTTCAGCAGTCTGCCATAATCATAAGGAAATGTCACATCTTCAGCAGGCTTGTCCGCATATGTAATATAGGTTAAGATCTCTGTGGGCTTATGGCATTTGTAACATTCTTTTGTGTATATATACACACGAAACGGAAGATTGTCGCTGTCTGGAGAAATGATTTCAACATTGCTTTTGAAATAGCCGTATTCTTTTCCATCCTTAGAGAACTTGACATATGTCTTTTCACCTTCTTCACGAAGAGAAAATGCAGTTTTTATTTCACCAGTTTTCAGATTTTTAAATTTAATCATTGTGCTCCTCCCATCGTATAACATCTTTTAGATACATAAATGTCTAAATCAATGAAGCAACCTTTTGAGTTTCATTAAAATGCTTTCATAAGTGATCTCTTCTGCATAGGCAAACTGTTTGCGGTATTTGTTCCACATCCCTTGAAGTTCTTTGCTTTCTGTTATATTCTTCAGAATCTGATCCACATTTGAAATCTGCCCTGCTGTGCCGCGATGTTCAGCGGTAGCTTGTAACGCTTTCTTAAAAGTGCTTTTATTAAACTTCTGCGTAGTTGCAAGAATATAGGCATCATAGAAATCTCTGGGACGGGTGTTAAATACGGTTCTGCGAAGAATCGTTTCCACCTTTTCTGCCAAAACGGTTTCTATGTTGTATGCCCAAAGCTTAAAGGACTTGTCCTCGTCGAATATTTCATGAAAAGTAAACTCTACTGCATGCGGGGTTATGGCATCCCCTGTGGAAACATCAATTGAGAGAGGCGTCAAAAGAGTATCATATTTTGCCATTATCATAACCCGATAACCGCCATAGATATCGTCCTCTCTTATGGGAGCGATATTGCGAATCTCGAAGGTAATCTCGTCTTCGCAAGGTATCTCACAAATTTCAGCCAATGCAGTTTTTATACTTTCGGGAGTAAGCGGAAGATTCTTAAGCGTGGTATCAAGATCCATTGTGGCTCTGTTATCCAGACCTACAATAGCGGCAACTAGCATGCCGCCTTTCAGAACAAACTTATCCTTATATTCTGATCTGGCAAGACGGACCAGCAGGCGTTCAAACAAATAGTTTTGCAGAATTACCTGTGCGGGAATATTCTTCTGCTTTGCGATATTTCTTATTTTAGCCTTTAAGCTCATAGTGTTGCTCATAAAAGTACCTCCAGATATTTTCGCACAACCCCGGCTATTTTCATTTCCGTAGCATAAGTATTCAGCTTATTTAAATCCTTTTTGGAACTGACAGCATACAGTTTGAGGGCGGCAAGAAATGTTTCACTGCCTACTTTATTTCTGCTCCTGACAATGTCACAAATCGTTCGCTCCAAGTCATATCCGGCTACTTTGTTTCCAGAAGGAGTTGTAAGCATTGTTTTGCCGAGATCAAACAGTTCTGGTTTGATATAATAAATTTTGCATTCCGCCTGTATCGCTTTTGAAGGGACTTTTCCAGAAGGTGTGGTAATTGTATGCTCAAACGGAGTTCGATCTGAAATCCCGTGTAAAAAAAGGGCTGTTTCGTGAGAGAAGACGAACAGATTGGAACGCATGCTGATGGATAGCAATTCGTCCTGCATATCATCGTTAAAGACGTACTGACCACGGGCAATACGCTGAATTTTATTGTCCAAACATAATTTGGATAGTATCGTTCTTGAAACACCGTGCTCCGCCGCTATTTTGTTGTTTATAATACCGCCGTTGTTTTCGGCTATCATTATCAATCGGCTAAGATAGTCCATTTGTACACCTCATTTGCACTTATATAAAAATATTGTACTTGAAATTATGATTTTTGTCAACGGATAAATTGACATTTATGAAATATTGTCTTTGAAATTACGATATTTGTTTACTGTGTCATGCTTGCTTCTTATAGGTGTGTATTATAATTTGAAAAGTATTGCTGGTTCAGGAAATGCAAATTTTAGTATCGCTCTATTATGTCGTGAAGCGTATTTAAGTGCATTCCAGGGAAAGTCAAAGGTTGCAATTGAATTAAAGTTAAGATCAAACAGTCATATTACAGAAAATGTGTTTGCAAATTAATCAAGCTTGCTGTAAATACGCTAACGGTTATCCGGTGCAGGAAATAATAATTTGATGATTAGATTATGGGAATTCAATTAAATCTTTTACGAAGACGATCTCTCTTAATCGAAACTTCTGTGCAATGCACAGTATTTCCGATTGGAAAGCAAGGGAGTAAGGAAAAAAGTCAAGAACAATTAGAGAATGGGTGAATTATCTGACAATTTTTGAAAACACACCCTCAAATTCACCCCAACCCATTGACTTCTTCACCCGAACCTGCTATTATAATTATACAGCAAAGCGGTGTAGGGAGAGTATCCCCGCACCGCTCGTTTTTTCCAGATGCGATGCTTGTGATCTAACACCGAAATCCTACACTTTAGTCATAGGGCTAAGCTATAATTGCAAAAACGTATTATGTATACTATATTGACAATGTGGAAAACCTTTGCGCCCTTGTTGGATTGTGCTACACCATCTTCAAGGGAAGAAAATAGCCGCCATTACTCGCAATAATGACGGCTGGCCTTGTAAAAGGCTAAGCTAACAATTGTTGAGGGTAAGCCGCTTCTTTGGTTTTCCCTTTCATATAATATAACATATCCGCAAGGAAGAAACAAGAGTTATCTTACTTTTGTACAGTACTCTTTGATATAAATATGAGGAAACCTTATGAAACTAATATCACAGTATAAAGGGCTCCGCAGAGAAAATTACGTCCTATGCTTCGGCCGCCTGGTCACTGCCATGGGCGCCATGATCTGGCCGATGCTTACGATGATCCTGAACCAGAAGATGGGCATGAGTGCGGAGCATATAGCCTGGGTCATGGCGGCGGTGGGGATATTGTCACTGCCGGCAAATCTCATCGGCGGAAAGATGGCGGATCATTTCAATAAGAAAATGAATATTGTATACCTGGACAGCATATCTGTGCTCTGTTATGTGATCTGTGCAGTGATCCCGCTGTCTGTAAAGTCCGTTGTGCTGATGTCCGCCGCATCGATATGCCAGAGTATGGAGCATCCTTCCTATAATGCGCTTACGGCGGATATCACAGCGATGGAGGACAGGGAGAGGGCATATTCGCTGCAGTACCTTTGTATGAATCTTGGACTTGTCATGTCGCCGACGATTGCGGGAATTCTCCTTCGGGATTATCTGTGGCTTGCATTTCTTATCAGCGGAACTTCGATCGGATGCTCTACGGTCGTAATCTTTTTCCTGGTGAAAGATATCGCTCCTGTCAGAGATACCGGCAAGAAGGCAGTGTATCAGACGGAACGGAAGGGGGAGGGGCTATGGGTGGTTCTAAAGGAGAATCCGATCATCGTACTCTATATTGTACTGGTAAGCAGCTATTTCGCAACCTATCAGATGTATAATTATCTGATGCCGCTGGATCTGGCGAGACTGCACGGTGACAGCGGTGCAGTCATATTCGGTTCGATCACCAGTGTGAATTGTGTGGCAGTCGTGATATTCACCCCATTGTTTACCAGAGTGTTTCTAAGGATTCCGGAGACAGTCAAGACGATGCTTGGGCAGATCCTTTTGACGGCAGGTTTTGGTCTGTTCATGCTGTGCCTGGGACGGATCCCCTTCTATTATGCCGCGATCATCATCCTGACATTAGGAGAGGTGTTGTGTACGCTTGCGGAGAGCCCGTATCTGACGAAACGTATGCCTGCAAGCCACAGAGGGCGGATCAATGGAGTGTCAGAAGTCCTGCGGACCGGAATTACCAGTATATATCAGTTGGTGATCGGATTTGTATATAAGATAGGAGGATCTCGGACCGCGTGGCTGACCATTCTTGCTATCGGGATGTTCTTTATGATACTCTGCGGTGTATTGGTTGTGAAAGACCGGAAAGTGTATAAGAATCTATATCTATAAGAAATATCTATAAGAAATAGCTCTACCTGTGCGCTGGAAAGAGATTTTCAGAGGCACAGGTAGTATTTATATTATGCGCCGGATTTTAAGTGCGGGAGTGGAATGTGATCTGCCTGATATCCGGAATTGCAAGCAGGATCGGATATAATACAAAGGCAATGATCAGCCCGCCTAATCCCTGGATCAGATTTGCCGGAATGCTTGCCGCAGCGGCAGACGCTCCGTAGAGCGGGATCTCACAGAGAAAATATCCTCCCGCAACCAGGATCATATCAGCGATCCCTCCAAGTATTACGGCTGTATACTGGCTTTTGGAGGATTTCCCGAATCTATGATAGATCATGCCTGCAAGGAACGCAATGCTTCCTTTGACAGCAAATGTGATCGGGACATAGATAAAGTACCCGCCCAGGAGATCTGCCATAGCAGAACCGATCCCGGCGGCAAGGGATCCCCATGCCGGTCCGAGGATGACGCCGGAGAGGATGACAATGGCGTCCCCGGGATGTATATATCCATTGGTTCCGGGGGTTGGAATCCGGATAGACATGGTAGCGACACATGCCAATGCGGCAAGCAGCGCAGTCATAACGATTTGTTTCAGATTAGAATTCTTGTTCATAATGTTGATAACCTCTTTTCATGTAAATGTTGGTATAGCCGATAAAGATACTTTATACCCAATCTGGATTGAAGAAAAGAGCCAATAAGTGTGAAATCAAACATGCCAGTATCGGATTCTTTCATCATTTTTAAAATTCACACACATTTCATTTTGATTTTTCTCTTATTGTGATAGAATAAGAAAAGATCAGTAAAGGAGCTAGGATGATATGGGATTTAGAAAAATGAGATTCAACGATAAGAGAACTGCGAAGAATCTGGTATGCGGGTTAGCCGTACTCACAGTGTGTTCCGCGTCTGTCTTAAGCGGGTGCGCAGGCGGGGACGATGCATCCTCACAGGAAAAGGATACCGCGCCCCAGGAGCAGACGCAAGAGCTGCAAAAAGATCCTGACGGACAGGCGGATGCGGGGAACAAGGCGTTGGGTGATTTCACGATGCAGGATATCAATGGAGAGACTTATACACAGGAAATGTTTGGAGATCATGATCTGACCATGATCAATGTATTTACTACATGGTGCACGCCGTGCGTCAGTGAGATCCCGGATCTGGCGAAGCTTCATGAAGATATGGCGGACAAAGGAGTGCAGGT
>OFGE01002960.1_pt1 | contig 11918 bp, 13 predicted proteins | sample 1521681 | NCBI WGS metagenome assembly OFGE01 (sample SAMEA3504093, study PRJEB24116) | mouse gut metagenome | biome: mouse gut; feature: mouse-associated habitat; material: faeces | place: Denmark | collected 2011 | reverse complement strand
ACTATCGTTTCGAGTGGGCATCGAGCCGTATGTCCATGAACGGCATTAACGCCTCATGGCTCGGCAATATGGAGAACGAGCTTCTGCTCAACATCATGCCCCACTGCAAATGGGAATGGCACATCAGCGGTGAACACTACCGAAACGAACTGACTTCCGACCAGTTCAAGAACGTGTTCCTTCTCGACACAAAACTGATCTACAAACTCAGCAAGCGACTGGAATTGTCCGCCTCGTTAAGCAACATCTTCAATCAGCGCACATACAACTACACCACATACAATCAACTCACCTCTTTCGAGAGCCAACGCTGGCTCCGGGGCCGCGAGCTGCTAATCTCAATATCTCTCAGAAAATGAACAGACTATTCACATCAATCATCATGTGCTTAGTGGCTATATCTGCAATGGCACAGAACAAAGCTGAAATCATTGTCAGCTATGATTCATCGTTCCCCAACAAATTCGGTAAAATCAACACCGGCAAAATGTCGCTTTTGGCTTCTACAACGGAAGCTAAGTATTTCAACGACCTAAGCCTTTGGGTGGATTCGTTGAAATCGACACCGGAGGGGAAGGCTCAATACATGGAGATAATCAAAAAGGCGTGTATGACTGTCGAGCCTGACGGTTCAGTCTCGTTTGACATGAGAAAAGGTCCAACCAAACCTACTAACAGCTATGTTTTCACTGACCTCGCACAGGACTGTCTGACGCATTACAATAAATTTGGTGAAGATAACGGATATTACACCGAGCCGCTTTCCGAAATGCAATGGACAATAGTGGAAGATTCTACCGCAACAGTCCTCGGTTACGAATGTATCATGGCTGAAAGCGATTATCATGGCCGCCATTGGAAAGCATGGTTTGCAACGGAACTGCCGATGCCATTCGGTCCGTGGAAACTTCACGGACTGCCCGGTCTAATCCTTAAAGCCGAAGCCAATGGTGGCTTCTCGTTTGTAGCTACGGGACTTGAACGTACCTACCGCATTATGACACCTATGTATATGCAAGGCGATTATTCGAAGGTTGACCGCAAGGAAGCTCTGAAAAATGCCGAATATTTTGCCAATAATGAAGAGAGCATTATGAATGCCCAAGGTCAGAATGTGAAAATATACTCCACCGACGACCAAGGCAACAAAATCGAGACCCCTAAATATGACGGCCTTAAACACAACATCGAACCTGACTACAAAATGAAATGAAAAAGATACTTACATCAATCATCGTGTGTTTTGTGGCGATAGCCGTGAGCGCGCAACAGAAGGCTGACATTGAAGTCAGTTATTCAGAAATCTCTTTCTATGAGAACGGTGTGGAAAGAGGCAACAAATATCATCTTCTTGCAAATGCAGGGCAGTCAAAATTCTTTAATCCCCGGTCTGAGGAGATTGACTCATTGACATCAACTCCCGAGGGACTTGCAAACTTCAAGAAGACCCAAGAGGCAGCGTTGCAGGCCATGATAGCGCAAGGCGGTATAGACGTAAATAAACTGCCTCGTAAAAAAGAGACTTTATATGTAGTGAAGTCAGCGGCCGATTCCACTATCACTGTCTATGATGTGATAGGCACTGACGAGCCTGTGTATTACACAGAACCCTACTCGGAAATGGTTTGGGAAATCGGCGACAGCACCAAGACCATACTCGGTTACGAGTGCATACAGGCTGAAACTGATTATCATGGTCGTCATTGGACTGCATGGTTTACCCCCGAGATTCCTATTCAGGATGGACCATGGAAATTCCATGGACTCCCCGGCCTGATACTTGAGGCAAGAACTGGCGAAGGTAGGTATGGTTATGTCGCTGATGGGATTGAGAGATCCGACAAGATAATAAACGGAATATATGGAGCCGACACGTATGAGAAACGAGACCGGAAGACAATATTACGGGCTATGAGAGCCATGCGCGACAATCCCATGGGGCATCTTAACGCCAAGGGAATTAAAGTGGAAATCTCTCCGGAAACCTTGTCAAAGGAATCGAAGGGCGGAGATTTTATAGAAACGGATTATCGTTAATTTGAGTGCTATGAGATTATTGACTCGGATAATACCTGCTACACTTGCAATAGCCTTTTCAATTGCCGTCAGCGCAAAAGAGTCGACAGTCATTCCGGAAATTGAAATGGTTGATGTGGAAGGTGGCACTTTCACAATGGGACTTGATGAAGGCGAGGCTGAACACCTGTATGAGACTCCTAAACATGAGGTAACATTGTCCGATTTCCGTATCGGCAAATATGAAGTGACACAAGAATTGTGGGAAGCCGTTATGGGGGAGAATCCGAGCATTTCCAAAGGAGATAAATTATCGGTAGAAAACATCTCATGGTATGACATACAGGTGTTCATAAAGAAACTCAACAAGCTGACAGGAAAAAATATCGTCTGCCAACGGAAGCCGAATGGGAGTTTGCTGCAAGAGGTGGAAATAAGACCGCCGGATATTCTTTTATCGGTAGTGATAATCCAGACACTACGGCATGGAGTTCCTACAATTCATGGATGCAGCCGCATCCAGTTGGTACAAAAATGCCAAACGAACTTGGTATATATGATATGGGCGGAAATGTGTCTGAATGGGTGCAGGACTGGTACGGAAATTATTCAGAGAAAAACCAAAGGAATCCCCATGGAGCTAAGAAGTCAGACATAGGAAAGATATTCCGTGGAGGTAGTTGGAATGTCATTCCGGATTATAACAACCCCGGTTGTCGGTTTGTAAGCAATCCGAATTTCAAATCTCCGTATATCGGTTTTAGATTGGCAGAATGAATACAGCTGAAAAAGACAACGACAGGCAACCCCAGCAGTGATGTCGGGGTTGTCTTTTTCTATTTATCACTTGAAAATTTCGTCCACGCGGTTGACGGCATCGTCTTTCTTCTGGTCGATGATTTTCGCGTATATCTGCGTTGTGGCAATATTCTTGTGGCCCAGCAGCTTGCTTGTTGTGTATAGGTCAACATCAAGAGTAAGCATGAGGGTAGCGAAGGTATGGCGGCTCACATGAAAAGTGATTTCCTTCTTCACCCCGGCAGCTTTCGCCCAGTTGCCGAGTATTATGCTGACACGACTTGTGGTCGGCAGGCTGAAAACCTTGTCATCATCGGAGGCATCGCCGCGTTCCGGCAGCCACCGCATTGCCTGTGACGAAAGGGGAAGATAAATCGGAGTGTCGGTTTTCTTCATCACTACCGACACTCGCCACTGTTCGCCGTCCTTGTGAATCTGCCCCCACCGCAAGGCGCGGATGTCGCTTGTGCGGAGTCCGCAGTAACATGAGAAAAGGAACGCCCGCTTCACATGCTCGCGTGTCGGACAGTCGGTGGCAATCAGTCGTTTCAGCTCGTCAATCTCCAGATAGTTGCGCTGGCTCTCGACATGATACACGCGGTCGTTAGACGATATACGGTCAAAGGGATTTTCCCTGAGATAGTCGTTTCGGACAGCCCAGTTGAATGTCGCGCTTAGAGAAGCCGTGAGTGAAGCAATGGAGTTGATTGCAAGCGGTCTCTTCGTGCGGGATTTATAATCATTGCGCAGGAAATGGGTAAACGCTATGCAGTAGTCCTTGTCGGCCTGTTTCAAGGTCACACCGTCACCCCGGAACTGTATCAGTGCCTTTTTCAGTCCGCTGAAAGCCGACGACCCCATAGACTTGCCGTTGTCATCAATCCATTTCTTGTAGAGGTCTATAAGGTCAAGCAGCCTCATGCGTGAGTGGAGCATGGAGTTGGTGACACCTTTCTCGTTGTTGGTAAGCTGAATAATGCGGTCAGCCTTAACCTTGTTGGCAAGGGCAAGGTTATGTTCGTTCAACGCCCGGCTCGCAGGGTCAAGCTCCGGGACTATGTAGAGTTTCAGGAACTCGTATGTGCGTTTGCCGTCGCGGTATATGTCAAGATAAATCGACTTGTTGCCGTTCTTCAGTTCCTTGAAGCGGATTCTTACAGGCTCTTTCGCCTTGACTGTTTTCTTTGGTCGTGCCATATTCAGAGAGATTTAATCGAGTTGTAATGCTTTAAGTTTTTCATCCATCGGGGCAATCTTGCGCTCGGTCATGGCGAGATAGCCTTTGGCATTTTTCGATGCGATTCCCATGAGTGAGCAGAATGTGGCGACATCAGCACCGGTGGATAATATAAGATAGGCGAATGTGTTTCGCGCCAGAGTGAAGTTGAGCCGTTTCTCAATCCCGGACTTGTTCTGCCACAGTTTCAATATGTTGTTTATCTCGGTATCTTTCGGCAAGCCTTTGAATATTAGCCCCCGATGGTTCGATGTTTCGGGAAGCCAGCGCAAGGCGTTTGACGAAAGGGGAATGAATATCTTTCGGGATTGACACCAGACCGACATCCTGCCGTCGTTATCGTTCTTTATGTCTTTCCATTTCAGGTTGACAATATCGAGAGCCGTCAGCCCGGTAAAAATGGAGAATAGATAAGCCTGTTTCACCTGTGGACGGGATATAACAGGGCACTGGGTATCCATGAGTAACTTGATTTCGCCAACCGACAGATGTAATTTCTTTGGCCGCTCACGGGTTATGCGGTCATGGATTTTAACAAAGAAAAGAGGATTGCGCCTCATCAGCCCGTTCTCGACGGCGAGATTTAACGCCGCGCTGAAAAGATAGATGTACGCCCTCGCGGTTGTCATCTTGAGTTTGCCGTGGACGCTGTGGTACTCATTGCGCAGGAAATCCACAAGACCGTCGCAATATTCCACATCAACAGACGACAACAAGACATTCTCGCCTCGAAAAGCCACAACCGCCCGATACATCCCCATGATATTGCCCGCTGTGGATTTATCCCCTCGCTCCAATATCAAAGTATGATAATCCTTGATTACCTTTGCAAGAGGAATGTCTGGCATTGCAGCATCAATCTCGATGCCATTCTCTCCGGCTGTCAGTTCTTCAATGCGGCTACGCCTGATATCTTCTGCCTTTCTCATAACCGCCTTGTTCCCGGCAGCGGTCTTACGGCTGGTCTCGGGTAACAGATACAGGCGCAGGCTCTCGCGGACGCGCTTTCCGTCCTTGTAGTAGTCAAGGTATATGGACTTGCGACCGCCGTCTATATCCTTGTATTTCAGGTTGATTCTTGATTTGGAGAGATTCATGCGACAGTTATTTGTTACTTATTAGTCATTTTACAGATACAAAATTACGAATTAATTTTATAAGTAACAAACAAGTTGCAATTAAAGTAACAAAATTATCCTCCTCGCGGAGAATAAAGGAATCACAAACTCAATGCGTATATTATTTATAGCATTGTATATCAATATACATATACTCCAATTCATTCTTATAAATTACACTATGTAGAGAATGTAAACAGTTTGGTGGAAGAGCTGGATATGCGCCTTCGCCTCCATGATGAAATTGGCTTCAAGTCCGGCACGCTCGGCAAGGAACGGTATGTCGCCGTCAAGAATATATATCTGCTTGCGCTCCTCGGTCACGAGCGACACGCAACGCCACACGGTGAACCCGCAGATGGCGGCTCAACCTATTATGGTTGCCATTACCGTCATCATTGCGAGCCGTGTTTTCTGTTCAAGGGATTTTATCAGCATGATAATCTTATTTGTCTGATTAAGAGGTGTGTTTCAGATTTCTCCCAGCCTGTGCGCCGATTGAACCGGCCACGTTCCGGGTCACGTTGGTGGCTTTGAGAGCCGCCGAACCGCCCATCATAGCCGCGCCCATAGCGACACTGCCTGAGGGGGAGGCGGCACCGCTGCTGACACCGCCGGGTATGAGCCATGAGGCGACTTCGGGAACGAAGCGTATGATATAGGCCCCGACAAGCATACCCATAGCGTACATACAGTTGGAGCCAATGCCCTGCAAACCGAGCGCGCCTATCTGCTCCCATGAGTTGACAGCCCCGTGCAACAAGTGGTTGTAGGCCACCAGGTCCTCCTGAAGATTATACATCAGTATGAAGTCTATGTAGTACAGGCACATATATGTCACGAAGCCCCATAACGTGAGGGAGAGGAATTTTGACATCCATTGGCTCCATGCCGAGTTCCACGGCGGAGCGAGTGACAGGGCGAACATTATGGGGCAGAACACAATCATTATCGCTATGAATATCCTCTGCGCCACAAGTATGCCGTAATATGACATCTGGAAAATCAGCTCACCGACAAAGCGTATCACGTCGTTTATCCATTCGCTTACCTTTGTCTCCGCGGCCACCGCCGCACGCTGGGCGTAGTTGTTGATGGTCTCGCCGAGGTTTTCCACGTTATACACGAGTTTGTCCCACCAGTTCGCGTCCTCGCCGATTGCGGCCACCTGTTTAGCAGTGGATATTGAATCCTGCACTGCCCGGAGGCGTTCAAGGTACTCGCCTTGCTTCTGGGCCACTTTCAGCTCCAGTGCCGCGACCTCTTTGTTCTTCGCCATAGCCATTGACTTAGTGGTGGCTTCCAAAGACTTGCCGGGCATCTGGAGAGCCGAGCATATCCATGAGGAAGATGATATGCACATTGATATGCCTATGATGCGGAGCAGCTTCATTATGTCCATTCCTCGCCGTCCGAGCATCATCATCCAGCACTCGTATGAGCCTACGCACAGGGCGAGCAGCAGTCCGAGCATACGGGCGAAGCTGATGGTGTCGCCTAAAATTGCCACATTCGGAAACGCCTCCATCGCCACAAGCAGCTTGTCGAGGCTCTGGTCGATGGCCGGAAGCCCCATTGTGCAGAGTATTGATAATAAAGTCATATAGTTTTCAATTAGTCAGGTTAATGTTAGTAATGGGTGGCGGCCACTGCCGCGAGGCGGGCGGTGCGCGACACCAGTTTTCCCATCTCGGCCTTTGCCTCCTCGTATGCTTGCTGACGCTTTGCGTTCTCCAGCCCGTAGCCGACCCCCTGTTTATGGATATAGGCGATATTGGCGCAGATGATCTCGTTCTGCCGTGACAGCTCGTCAACCTGATACTTCATCTTCCCCTTGCTCTTGTTAAGGCAGTAGAGAAGCCCGTCAGCGATACAGTCCTGCATACGGCTGAACTCGTCCTTGTAGATCGAATAGGTGACATCGACAGCCCGGTCAGCCTCGCGTGCCAGTTCCTCTTTGTAGAGCGATTCGACGTATGCACGCTCTTTCTCCACTTTCGAGAGTTTCTGCCGTTGGGTCTCTTCTGCCGTGACACGCACAGGCATGATGCGTTTGACATTTGATTTCTCCTCCTTGAAGCGGACGCGGTAGCCTGATTTGAAGCCGGCCCACTTCCAGTACATTTCCGCGCCGGAATAATTCTTGTGCAGGAAATAATAGTACCAGTCAGGAGCGAAGTCCCACGGCCCGTTCTCCATCGAGAGCCATTGTTTCTCCTTCTGGTCGTCATGGATTTTGGGCGTCTTGGCCGACACCGCCGCCGGGAGTGCCGCTATGAGCAGGGCGAGCGATAATGCGGTGATAGTTCTGAATTTCATGATCGGTATATGTTTATTTGTTCCACTTGTTGATTACCGCTCCAACAATCTCGTCCTTTACATCGGAGGTGAGTATCTCCCAGATGTAGTCAGGCTTCCAGCCGCAGTTTGTCATGAGATAGCACCACAGGTTGGCGTTGTCGATAATCCGCCGGGCGTTCTCTATGGTGTCCTTCAGCGACATGACAAGGTTCATCTTCTCGTCCATCGAGGCTTTCATGAGGTTTATGCCGGAGGCGGCCACGGTAGCGTATAGTTTCTGTGCGTGCTTTATCTCGCGTGCTATGGCAAGGTTGGCGTCGGCATAGTACCACGCGACAAAAGGCTTCTTGGTCACATACTTGTAGGTGTTTACCGTAAAGTCCTTGTATTCCTTTGTCAGCAGATAGAGCGAGCTGGCGGTCGAGGATATGGCAGCGGCGAGTACCACGTATGAGTATGCGTTGTTGAGCTTCGTGTCGAGCGTAGAGCGTACATCATTGAACTTCTCCGCCCCTTTGGTGACAAGAGATTGCTCCCCGAAGCTCGTGGCTATGCGTGCCAACGCCTGGTCTTCATCTTTCTTGACAGCCTTGTGCAGAGCCATAAGAGCCTCGAATGTCGGCAGGTCTTTCGGGAAGTCGAAGGCAAATGACTTCAAGGGAAGAAGCAGAGCCACCAGAGCTATGATTGTAAGTTTCCGTATCATCATGGCTCAGTCATTTTATAATCCGCAGTCCGTTCCAGTTGAGTATCAGCATACTGACCTGATTCTGCATGACTTTCATGTTGGCCCAGCCCTCCGGGTCTATTGCGAAAAACAGGTCTTCTTTTGTGGCGTACTGAGCCATAGCCATCATAGCCTGAACCTTGTAGCGGATTTCGAGAAGGTCGGTGTATATCCTGTTGGCTACCGTCAGGCGGTCATAGCGGTCAAGGAGATTGTATCCGTCGCTCTTGGTCTCGGCAGTAGCCTGGCCTTTGAGGGGATTCTGAACCTTGCCGTTGTTGACTATGTTGATGAAGTCGGCCACAAGCTGCTGTGTCTGGGCTGTGAGGTTGCCGAGTTCGTTAAGGCAGAGTGCCTTGTTGGTGAACTTGGCCTTGCTGACTGTCTTTATCAGTTCCGGCACGCTCTTGACTATGTCGAAGGCGCACAGTCCTATCTCCACATAATATTTACTCTCGGTGCCGAAGCCTGAGATATTCTCCATAGTCACCTTGTAGAGTTCGGTGATAGTAGCCATGCTCACGGTGTATTGCTCCAGCTTGTTCTGCTTTGCGGATATGGAGTCAAGTCTCCTGTTGTGCTGATCCTCTATGGCTTTCTGCGATGCGAGATTGGTGGTCACCGCTTTCAGGCAGTACGGGTCAATCACCACTTTCCATGCAAATAATTTTATAGGGGTGACTGAAAACGCAATAATCCAGATAAATATCTTGATGGTGTCAATCATAACCTTGTGTAATTTGTTTTATTTGTGTAACTTTGCACCGTTAAAGCGAGAAATATGGCAACACCAATAAAAGCGGTGCCTATTCTTACAGGTGAATTGGCTGAAGAATTTATCTTCCGTGCGGAAGAGAATGAGAGAAAGCCCAGAAGAGAAGTCTCACCTGAACGGCAGAAAGAAATCTCCGACTTTCTGAAACGATCAAAGGAATACGTACCATCATGGAGAAGGCGGCAGTGACCCCGATAATCAGTCTTGAAAAAGACTGCATTATGGTCAAGCTTACTAAGGATGTTCTGGAACATTGCCAGAAGTTCACTTGTGGCGAGGAGGATTTGGATGACTTCTTTGCCAATGACGCTATTGCCTATGCTAAAGACCTTATGGGCAAGACGTATTGCTGGCTTCTGAAGAATGATGATACAAAAATCGTAGCGATGGTGACACTGGCAAATGCTGGTATTCAGACAACCCATTTGCCCAACAACCCCAAAAGGAAACTTAACAAGCATATAGCCTATAATAAGCGTGGACGTACATATCCCGCTGTACTTATAGGAAGGCTTGGAGTTGCAACCGATTATCAGGGCAAGGATTATATGATAGGAGCCCAGCTTATGAACTTTGTCAAGCCGTGGTTCAGTGGAGAGGATAACAAGACCGGTTGCCGCTTTATTCTCGTAGATGCCGTAAACAAAGAACGTACAATCAAATACTACGAGCGAAATGGTTTCATCCCATTGTTCCCAAGAATAGAGGATGAAAAGATTTTTTATGATATTCCGATGGAGGAAGACCTCAGGACCAGAATGTTCTTCCACGATCTTATCGATTGATAAAATTAATTCCATAGCGACATTACTTTCTGTTGTTGGTTGACCTTACGGGCAAAATCAAGATATTTGGATATTCCGGCTCTCTTGCGGTCGGCCTCGATGTTGGTTATCGCCTCCTGCATGGTGCTGTAATGACGTAGATATATTTTCAGAGCCTCTTTCTCGGCTCGCTCGGTGGTGTAGGCCCAGTAACATTCCGGCGGCTCCTCGACGCCATACACATCGGAGTTCTGGCCACGGCATATCCACACCTCTTTGAAGTAGTTGCGTCCCTCCTTGTTATTGAGGGCGTTGACTGTGAATATCTGCTGTTTCTGAATGGGGGTCAGTCCGAGTATGGCCGCTATGTCGCTGTACCTGTCCTTGAACTTCGACTGGTCGAGCAATATCTTCACATCGGAGTTGTTGATTATCGCCTCTTTTACGATGGGAGAGTCTATCACATCGTTAAGCTCCTGTGTCACCACACCGGCTATGCCGTGGAACTTGCGGACGGTCTTATACAGGAACTTTATGTACTCCGCCATAGTGGGCGAGGCTATCGCTTTCCATGCCTCCTCGATTATCAGGGCCTTGCGACCTTTCTTGATACGCATTTTCTGGAGAAAAACGTCCATGATTATCAGCACAACGATAGGGAAAAGCACCGGGTCGTCTTTAATCTTGTCGATTTCAAAGACTATGAAACGCTCGTCGAAAAGAATGGTGTCGAGGTCGGAGTTGAGAGTGACCTCCAGTTCGCCGCCACGGTAGAACTGTTTGAGGATAGCGGCGAAGTCGCGTATGTCGAAATGTATCTTCTCCAGCGATGTGATTTGCGGTATTCGTTCAAGGGCGAACTCGTAATAGGTGTTGAAGGAGAGCGACGGCACTTTGAGGCGGCGTTTCTGCTCCTCCATGTGGTCTATCTGCCTGTCAATCTTCATAAGCATCGAGGTCTCGTGCAGTTCTTTCTTATACACCTCAATCTTTGAGGCCGCTTTCTCTTTCTCAGCCTCGGTAGTGGCACGGTCAACAATCATGGCCCGCAGTGCCCGGCACTGTCGGATTATCTTGTTGCGCCGTTCCTCCGATGGGAGTATGAGGGCGCGGACGGTTGTCTTTGTTTCCGGCTCAGGTGAGTTTATCTGTTCCTCGATGTCACGCATATCGGTGGCGAACTTCTCGTAGTCGTCCTCCATCTTGTATGCCACAAGAAGTTCCTGTCGAAGATTCTCACGTTCAGTATCCGTGAACTTGTCAAAGGGATGGAAATAGGCATCGTAATATTCCACAATAGTCTGGTTGACAATCATATCCTCAATCTTTGAGGGAAGCTCGTTTCCCTTGAAAATAAGGAATATCAAGGATTTGAGGAAGTTCTTTTTCTCACCGAAGTTAAGGTCATATTCCTCGCGTGTCACCTTGAAGGGATTCATAGAGATTGGTTTCTCCTTTGAATATGAAATATATGTGCCTTGAAAATAACCGCAGATGCCCTCATAGGAGTCACCGGTATCGACCATCACGACGTCGGTGTTCTGCTCCAGCAACTGTCTTACCACACTGTTCATGTGGAATTGATGTGAGAGGATTTTTATTGCTGAAAATCAACGATATAAGAAAATAAAGGTACAAAAATCCCGATAAGAAAAAAAGGAATATAAAAGCAGTTTTTGAGGTGGCAAAGCAATGAGAAAAGGTTTATGTTTAGGATGCAAAATTTAACACAATCTTAACATCTGATAGATATTTTTATATTTCACAGACAATAAAACAGAATGAGGTCAAAATAGCAAAGCACTTGTCAAGGAATTATTTTTACCACTAAAATACAGGCTCTTGAACGCTCTGAGAAGCAAATGAGGTACAAAAATGGGGAAAATGAGCTTTGAAATGCTGATTTTGTCTGTCATCGAGAGACTTTTATAGGATTTTTACTACCTTTGTAATTGGATTGAGGCAACTCTATCCAAGACATATGAAATAAAAAGAAGCGTTATGCTCATCTTGTAAGTGAAAACGTAGGAACTTTTCATTCGGTGCAAGAGATAGCATAGTGGTTCTCACGCATATAGCGTGGGCTGCTATTGTTACATCTGCACTAATGGTTTCCTACGACCTTCACTTAGAAACTGTTTAAAATTAGAATTGAAAAAATGTTATAGGGCATAACAAACCC
>OFGE01002954.1_pt1 | contig 11932 bp, 9 predicted proteins | sample 1521681 | NCBI WGS metagenome assembly OFGE01 (sample SAMEA3504093, study PRJEB24116) | mouse gut metagenome | biome: mouse gut; feature: mouse-associated habitat; material: faeces | place: Denmark | collected 2011 | reverse complement strand
CGATGGCGGCCACCTTCTCGGGCACGTTTTTGCCGATGGCGATGTAGTCCAGGAAGAACAGGGGGCGTGCGCCGCAGCAGATAATGTCGTTGACGCACATGGCCACGCAGTCGATGCCGATGGTGTCGTGCTTGTCCAGCAGCTGGGCCAGGCGCAGCTTGGTGCCCACGCCGTCGGTGCCGGAGACCAGCACCGGCTCCTTCATTCCGGACAGGTCGGGGGCGAACAGGCCGCCGAAGCCGCCGATGCCGCTGACCACGCCGGGAATCATGGTCCGGGCCACGTGCTTTTTCATCAGCTGGACGCCCTTGTAGCCAGCCTCAATGTCCACGCCGGCGGCGGCGTAGGACGCGGAATGAGAATTTTCCATAAGGGAACCTCCAATCATGATAGTAGGGACGCATCACGATGCGTCCGCCCTTTAGTGCTGCTTTGCGGACTTTATGATGCGTCCGCCCTTTAGTGCTGCTTTGTGGACTTTATGATGCGTCCGCCCTTTTGTGCTGTTTTTCGGACGCTTCATGAAGCGTCCCTACAGGAAATTATTCCTTCCCCGACCAGCAGTAGGTACACACCTTGTCCTTGTCGATGCCGATGGCCTCCAGGAGGCCGTCCAGGGACTGATAGCCCAGGGAGTCGAAGCCAAATTTTTCGCAGATGGCCTTCAGCATGCACTGGCCCCGTTGGGTGGAGGCATCGGCGTACTCGTCCACATGCTTCTGGCCCGCAGCCCCCTCCAGGTCCTGAATGGTGCGGCGGGCGAGGAGGTCCATGTCGGAGTTTCCCCGGGAAAAGTTCAGATATTTGCAGCTGTACATGATAGGGGGACAGGCGGAGCGCATATGGACCTCCTGAGCTCCCGACTCGTAGAGAAATTCCACCGTCTCCCGCAGCTGGGTGCCCCGGACGATGGAGTCGTCCACGAACAAAAGCTTTTTGCCCTGGATCAGCTCGGGGACGGGAATCTGCTTCATCTTGGCCACCTGATTGCGCACGTCCTGGTTGGTGGGCATAAAGGACCGGGGCCAGGTGGGGGTATACTTGACAAAGGGTCTTGAGAATGGAATGCCGGACTGGTTCGCATAACCCACCGCATGGGCGATACCGGAATCCGGAATGCCGGCCACGGTGTCCGGACATGCGTCGTCCCGCTGGGCCATCTTTTCGCCGCAGCTGTAGCGCATCTGCTCCACGTTGACTCCTTCGTAGGAGCTGGAGGGATAACCGTAGTAGACCCACAGGAACGTGCAGATCTTCATATCCTGGCCGGGAGCCGCCAAAGTTCGTACCTCTTCCGGGGTGACGATGACAATCTCTCCGGCGCCCAGCTCTTTGTAATCCTCATAGCCCAGATTCAGATAGGCAAAATCTTCAAAGGATACACAGTAGGCCTCCTCCTTCTGACCGATAACGACAGGGGTGCGGCCCATCTTGTCCCGGGCGGCATAGATTCCCTTGGGAGTCATGATCAGAAAGGTCATGGATCCGTCAATGAGTTCCTGTGCATATTGGATGCCTTCAATCAGATTTTGCTTCTGATTGATGACGGAGGCTACCAGCTCCGTAGGGTTGATGTCCCCGCCGCTCATTTCCAGAAAGTGGGCGTGGCCGTTTTTGCAGATTTCATCGGTGATTTCGTCGGTGTTGTTGATACGGCCCACGGTTGTGATGGCAAAGGTGCCGTGATGAGAACGGACAATCAGCGGCTGCGGCTCATAATCGGAGATACAGCCGATACCCAGATAACCCTTCATCTCCTGCATGTCTTTATCAAATTTTGTTCGAAACGGTGTGTTTTCAATGTTGTGGATGGCGCGGTCAAAGCCTTTTTCCTCTCCATATACGGCCATGCCGCCGCGTCTGGTTCCCAGATGGGAATGGTAATCTACTCCGAAAAATAAGTCAAATAAACAATCGTTTTTGGAAGCAACTCCAAAAAATCCACCCATAGAATTCTCCTTTATTCTGTAATTTGTGATATGAATTGAATTCCGGCAAAGGATATCTTGCCTATTAAACAACGTATCACAAAGTGGAAAAGAAGTCCAGAGTTACTTTTCAAATCCGCGTTTATTCTGGTATTTATTCTATGGATAAGATCATTGGTATATCCGGAAGATATAATAAAAAGGTTCTATAAAAATTTGAATTCTACATTGATGAATTTTCCGGTTTGTAGTATACTAATCGTAACCGTTAAAATTTCATAAAAAAGTGAGGATGATAACAATGGCTTTAGTAACAACAACGGAAATGTTTAAGAAAGCATATGAAGGCGGCTATGCAATCGGCGCTTTCAATGTGAACAACATGGAGATCGTACAGGCTATCACGGAAGCAGCCGGCGAATTGAACTCCCCCATTATCCTGCAGGTGTCCGCAGGAGCCAGAAAGTATGCAAACCATACGTATCTGACCAAGTTAGTTGAGGCGGCGATCATTGAGAATCCGAACATCCCGATTGCTCTGCATCTGGATCACGGCGCAGACTTTGAGATCTGCAAGTCCTGTGTAGACGGCGGTTTTTCCTCCGTTATGATTGATGCTTCCAAGTATCCCTTCGAGGAGAATATTGAAATTACAAAGAAGGTTGTTGAGTATGCACATGCTCACGGCGCGGTAGTAGAGGCTGAGCTTGGCAAGCTGGCAGGTATTGAGGACGATGTGAACGTATCGGATGAGGATTCCTCCTATACACAGCCGGATGAGGTAGAAGAGTTCGTTACCAAGACAGGCGTTGACTCTCTTGCAATTGCTATTGGTACAAGCCATGGCGCATTCAAGTTCAAACCGGGCACAAAGCCGCAACTTCGTTTTGACATTCTTCATGAGATTGAGCAGAGAATTCCGGGCTTCCCGATTGTTCTTCATGGTGCTTCCTCCGTTCCGCAGGAGTATGTAAAGATTATCAATGAGAATGGCGGCGCTTTGAAGGATGCTATTGGCGTTCCCGAAGAGCAGCTTCGCGAGGCGGCAAGATCCGCTGTCTGCAAGATCAACATTGACTCCGACCTTCGTCTGGGTCTGACTGCAGGTATCCGTCAGGTAATGCAGGAACATCCGGATTACTTTGATCCGAGACAGTATCTGACTGTTGCACGTGCCAACGTGAAGGATGTTGTTGCTCATAAGATCAAAGACGTACTGGGCAGCGCAGGAAAGGCTTAAGTATCGTAAGATAAGATTGTGAGAATTGGGGGACTGCCGTAAGGGTGGTCCTCTTTTGATGGAAGGATGGGAAATGGCATGGAGAGAATTCGCGCGGGGATCCGGCGTCTGGGGAAAGATTTGTATGGTTTGCGGTATGCCTTTTTAGGGATTGCTGTTTATTATTTGACGGCGGCTCTGCTGTTTGGGCAGTTTTGCCCTATGATGATTTTTCTTCATCTGCCTTGTCCCGGGTGCGGCATGACACGGGCGTTTGGATTGGTTCTGACAGGACATTGGCAGGAGGCGTGGAGGCTTCAGCCGTTGGTGTATGGGTGGATTTTGCTCGGTGCTTTGTTTGGAGTAAATCGGTATTTGCTGGATAGAAAGCCGCGGGTGCTTACCGGATTGACGGTGGTGCTTCTTTTGGGGACTGTTTTTTTCTATATGTATCGGATTGGGACTGGGTTTCCGGCTGAATTGATATGGGGGTAGGGAGGGGACTGGGTATATTTCGTATGGAGGAAAAGAGTTGCAGGGTTGGAGAAAAAGTGGTACACTAAAAACGGATATCTGAGAATTCTAAGTCTTAGCCTGAGGAGGTAAATGTTATGGATGATATGTACAACAATTCCGGAAACCAGGAGCAGAATACGTATGGCGGCAGCCAGTATCAGCAGACGCAGCCAAGTATTCAGTCACAGCTTCAGTACCAGTATCAGCCGGCACAGGATAATCTGGAAGAGCCTATGAGTATGGGGGAGTGGATGATCTCTCTGCTTGTAATGATGATTCCCTGTGTGAATATTGTGATGATGTTTGTGTGGGCCTTTAGCAGTACGGAGAAGAAAAGCAAGTCCAATTATTTTAAGGCTTCTCTCATTTTTACCGGTATTATGATGGTATTTATGTTTATTATGACAATTATAATGGGTGCGGCTATTGCGGCGGCTATAGAAAATAGTGCTTACTATTATTAAAGATTGTATGGGATAATATGGGGAACTGCGGCAGGAAGATAAAGGATTCTGCCGCAGTTCTTTCTTTTTTGGAGTATGAGGGGATGTAATTATATTCCTTATGTTTGTTTTGACTGGAATTATGCTTCCCAGCGCCCGCTTGCGCCGCAGGGAAGAACCAGGCCGGTGGAGGATACGGGCAGCCCTACCTCCTGGGAATCAACTGTGCCGTCAAACTGCTTTAAGGCGGTTGCGAGCATATAGGTCAGAACGGCGGGGGCCAGTCCCGTGGTGTAGGAGTTGACCAGAAAAAACAGGGGGTCTTTGCTTAAGAGCTGGCTGCACAGCCGTATCAGAGGAAATATGGCGTCTTCTATTTTCCAGATCTCGCCCTTGGGGCCGCGGCCGTAGGAGGGCGGGTCCATGATGACGGCATCGTAATGATTGCCGCGGCGGATCTCACGTTCCACGAATTTTACGCAGTCGTCTACGATCCAGCGGATGGGGGCGTCCTCTAAACCGGAGGTACGGGCGTTTTCTTTGGCCCAGGCGACCATGCCCTTGGAGGCGTCGACATGCGTCACAGGCGCTCCGGCTGCCGCGGCGCTCAGCGTAGCGCCACCCGTGTATGCGAAGAGATTGAGCACCCTGATCTCGCGCGAGGGATCCTTGGCAAGCGCACCCTTTATGATAGAAGCAGACCAATCCCAGTTGACAGCCTGCTCGGGGAAAAGCCCTGTGTGCTTGAAGCTGAAGGGCTTGAGATGAAATGTGAGGTCGTTGTAACGGATATCCCACTCCTGTGGGAGCTTTAAAAATTCCCACTCCCCGCCGCCGTTAGAACTTCTGTGATAGTGTCCGTTTGGTTTCTTCCAGCGGTGATCCTTTCTTTCGGTATTCCAGATCACCTGGGGGTCCGGACGGATCAAAAGGTAATCCCCCCAGCGCTCCAGCTTCTCCCCGCGGCCGCAGTCGATGAGCTCATAGTCGCTCCACTTGTCGGACAGCCACATAGTTCTGCGTCCTCCTTGTTTTGTTCTCCAGGAGAGTATACCATCCGGAGGGGAGGCCGTCAATGAAATATGGGATAAGTGATTGTAATTTGCGGAAATCTGTGATAAAATACTTCGGGTAACGACAAGAAGAAAGGCCGAAGGGCCGTATTGATGAGGTGCTGAACATGGATCATCCCTTCCGTTCCGCCGCCGTAGGCGGCTTCAATAAACAGGACGTGCTCACTTTTCTGGAGGAGCAGTCCAGGCAGTTCAGTCAGGCGCAGCAGCGCTTTCAGGAGCAGCTGGACGGGGCCAACCAGCAGATCGAGACCCTTCGCAGGAGGGAGGAGGAGCTGAGCAGCCGGCTGGAGGAGGCCCAGCGGGAGCTGGAGACCGCCCGCCAGGGTCGGGAGAGCCAGACCGCCCAGGCGGAGAAGGCCGGCGCGGAGCTGTCCGCCAGCCGGGCCCGGGAGGAGCAGACCGCCAAGGAGCTGGAGCGGGCCAGGAGGGAGCGGGACCGGGTGCAGGCTGAGCTGGACCAGATCCTGCCCGACGCCCAGGCCTACGCCCAGATCAAGGAGCGCACCGCCGGGGTGGAGCTGGAGGCCCACCGCCGGGCTCAGGCCATTCAGGAGAAGGCGGAGCGGGACGCCCAGCGGGTGCGCCGCCAGCTGGAGCAGTGGCTGCGGCGAATGGAGGCGGAGTATGACCGGATGCGGGGCGAGGTGGAGGTGACCGTCTCCCATGCGGCCAGCGAGCTGGACCGGGTGCGGGCCGGCCTGAATCGGATCACCCAGCTGGTGGACGATCAGGAGGGCGTTCTGGAGGGCATCTCCAAGGCCTACGGCGAGACCGCCGGCCCCAAGCTGGAGGCCCCCATGCCCATCCCGGAAGAGGAATAAGGCGGACGCTCCGCCGCACAGTGAGAGGACCGGAGCCCCAGACAGCTGGAACGACCGGCTGTCTGGGCTTTTCTTTTTTCGATGAGCGGGAGCTGGAACTGTAAAACAGATAAAAAATCTTACAAATTGCGTTAAAATATGTTATAATTCGACAAAGAGGAGGGGGTTGTGTGCGTCAGATGAAAGAAAACGGGCCCATAAAACTGGCGGCGCGGCTGTGCGCCGGACTGGTACTGCTCCTGTTGGCCGCCGCCTGCCTGAGTTCAGCCCGCGCGGTGGACAAGCGGTTGGTCAAGGTAGCCTTCTTTCCCATGGAGGGATATCATGAGAAGAAACAGGACGGAAGCTTGACCGGGATGGACGTGGAATACCTGGACAGCCTGCGGAGGTATGTGGACTGGAACATTGAATTTGTGGAGTGCGGCAGCTGGGACGAGGCCCTTCAGATGCTCTCAGAGCGCAAGGTCGATCTGGTGGGCAGCGCCCAGTACTCCGCCGCCCGGGCCGAGAGCTATCAGTACGCGGACCTCTCCAGCGGCTACACCTTCGGCATCATCGCCACCAAAGGAGACAGCGGTCTGGCCTATGAGGACTTCGAGGCCATGGAGCACGTCACCTTCGGCATGGTGAAGACCTATGTCCGCCGGGCTGAATTTATTGACTATATGCAGGACCACGGGGTCATGTCCCCCAGGATCCGGGAGTACGACTCCAGCGAGGAGCTCCAGCAGGCGCTGGAGGAGGGGGAGATAGACGCCTGGGTCCATACCTTTATGGAGGTCCGGGAGGGCCAGCGCATCATAGGCCGCTTTGCCCCCAGACCCTTCTACTACATCAGCTACCCCGGCAACGACGAGGTCATGCGGGAGCTGAACCACGCCGTTGCCGATGTGAAGATGAACGAGCCCACCCTGGAGACGGAGCTCATCAACAAGTATTACCAGAGCCGTCTGGATAAGACCATTGTCTTTACCACCAGGGAGAAGGAATACATCCAAAACACCGATACCGTGAAGGTGGGCTATTTTGACGGATACTACCCCTTTGTCTATGAGGAGCGGGGGGACTGCGCCGGTCTCACCCGGGAGATGCTGGAGAGCACGGCGGGGCTGGTGGGCCTGAACCTGGAGTGGAAGCGGATCACAAGCCCGGACCACGCCAGCCAGTCCCTGAGAGACGGTGAAATCGACGTGATGTCCTACTGCATCCACACCGAGGAGGAGGCCGGGAGCAACGAGCTCATTAAGCTGGCGGAGTATACCCAGGTCCCTCTGCTTCTGGTGATGGAGAAGAACAAGGAGTCCAGCAATATCCAGACCCTGGCTGTGGTGGAATACCTGAACCAGGAGGCCGGCCGGGTGGCCGATCTGGACGACATTCAGGTGATAATTTACGATACCTAGCTGGACTGCCTGAACGCCGTCAAGGATAAAAAGGCGGACGCCGCCCTGTGCGACGGCTATCTGGCCGAATATCAGCTCAGCGCCGAGATGCGGTATCATAACATGGAGATCAGGCGGGTGCTCAGCCAGGAGCACGGGGTGTCCATGACGGTACACAGGTCCAACCCTGAGCTGGCCGGCATTTTGAACAAGACCCTGATGAACATCGACGCCAGGGCGGTCAGCGACTACATGATGGAGCGGAACGTTTATTCCATGACCAGCGTGAGCCAGTTTGTGGAGGACAACAGCGTGCCCATCATTATGATTCTCCTCCTGCTGCTGGCCGCGGTGATTTTGGTGACGGTACATATCCTCCGGGACACCAGAAAGATCCAGAAGCTGATGTATAAAGACGTAGACATCGACATCTGGAATTTGAACCATCTGCTCTACGCCGGTCAAAAGACTCTGGAGGAGAACCGGGGATCTGAACGCTTTGCCATTGCCTATCTGAACATTGTCCAATTCCAGCGCTACAAGATGATTTATGGCTGGAACAACGGCCAGAAGCTGCTGGCCTCCATCTCCAATGTGCTGTCCAAGTGCGTACGGGGGGACCGGGAGATCTGCTCCAAGGCGGACGGGGACCACTTTGTCCTTCTGCTGTCCTCCGAATATGGAGACATTGAGGAGCGGCTGGAAAACCTCTGCGGGCTGGGGGAGGAGTATGTTCTGCGTCAGCTTGGAAACCACGTGGAGCTCCAGGCGGGCCTGCGCTTTATCCCCTCGGACAGCGCCGATCTGCGCAACGCCATGTCCTGCGCCGTCCAGGCCATCGACCTGATCTCGCCCGGCCGCGGCGAGAAGGTCAAGGTCTTCGACACCTCGCTGGAGCGGACCGTCAAGGAGCGTCACGAGCGGCAGAAGCTGTTGGACTCCGTCAGCATTGAGGGCAATTTCGCCACCTATTACCAGGCCAAGGTGGATGTCCGCACGGAGCAGATCGTGGGGGCGGAGGCGCTGGTTCGGTTCCTGGACCCCACCGCCTCGGGGGCCGTCCGGTCGCCGGGCTTCTTCGTGCCCTACTATGAGCAGACGGGCAAGGTGACGGAGATCGACTTCTTTGTGTTCCAAAACGTGTGCCGTATGCTCCGGCGGCGGCTGGACCTGGGGGAGCCGGTGGTGACTGTCTCCTGCAACTTCTCCCGCATTCACTTTTTGGAGCCTGGCTTTGTGGAGCACCTGATGCGGGTGATTCAGGAAAACCAGGTCCCGAAGGACCTCATTGAGGTGGAGGTCACGGAAACCATCGTGATGGAGGAGCTCCAGCAGAAGGTGGCGGAGCGGACCATGCAGGACCTCCACGCCAGAGGTATCCGCCTGTCCATTGACGACTTCGGGTCGGGCTACTCTTCCCTGGGCGTCATTGAAAAGATCCCCGCGTCGGTTATCAAGCTGGACCGCTCCTTCCTTCTGAACCAGGAGGACAGAAGGCGTCAGGTGAAGATCATGAAGCGGATTGTGGATCTGGCGGAGGACCTGAACGCCCAGATTGTCTGCGAGGGCGTGGAGACTGAGTCGGACGTGGAGCTGATGCGGGAGATCGGGGCCAACGTGGCCCAGGGCTACCGCTACGCCAGACCAGTTCCGGAGAAGGAATTTGAGTCCCGTTTGACCGAGAACGCCAAGGCGGGATAAGCAAGAGCCTGTTGAAGCTTAGCTTCAACAGGCTCTTTTCTCTTTTACAGCACCACGCCGTCCTTAAAAATGGAAATCTCCCGGGCGCCCCGGCGCTCGGCGCTTGTCGGCTGGCCGGAGGCCACCGACAGTACATAGTCCAGCAGGCGGTCCCCGGCGCTGTCCAGGCTCTCGCCCTGGGCCACTGTCCCGGCGTTGAAGTCGATCCAGCCGCCCTTTTTCTCAAAGAGTGTGGTGTTGGTGGAGATTTTCACCGTGGGCGCGGGAGCGCCGAAGGGGGTGCCCCTGCCGGTGGTGAAGAGGATGAGATGGGCTCCCGCCGCTGTCAGAGCAGTGGCGGACACCAGGTCGTTCCCCGGGCCGGACAGCAGGTTCAGCCCCTTTTTGCTCACGGCCTCGCCGTAGCCCAGCACGTCCACAATCTGGGCGGAGCCCCCCTTCTGGACGCAGCCGCAGGATTTGTCCTCCAGGGTGGTGATGCCCCCCGCCTTGTTGCCGGGGCTGGGGTTCTCATAGACCACCTGGCCGTGGGAGGTGAAATAATCCTTAAAGTCTTCGATCATCTTCACGGCCTTGTCAAAGACGGCCTCGTCCGCGCACCGCTGGAATAGGATGCTCTCGGCCCCGAACATCTCGGGTACCTCGGTGAGGACGGTGGAGCCCCCCCCAGGGCGATGAGCCGGTCGGAGAAGCGGCCCACGGCGGGGTTGGCGGTGATGCCCAACAGGCCGTCGGAACCGCCGCACTTCATGCCCACCACCAGCTCCGAGGCGGGAAGCTCCTCCCGCTGGAAGGCCCCGGCGTATCCGGCCAGCTCCGCCAGCAGGGCGGAGCCCGCCTCCACCTCGTCGGGGGCCTCCTGACAGACCAGGAATTTCACCCGTTCGCTGTCCCACTCCCCCAGCTCCTCCTTGAACTGGTCCATGGTCAGGTTCTCGCAGCCCAGGCCCAGCACCAGCACACCCCCGGCGTTGGGGTGGCGGGTCAGGGCGGCCAGCAGCTTCCGGGTCTGGGCGTGGTCGTCCCCCATCTGGGAGCATCCAAAGGGGTGGGGAAGGTGTACAGCCCCTCCACGCTCCCGGAGACCAGGTGCTGGTTCTCCCGGACCAGCTGTTGGGCGATGTTGTTGACACAGCCCACGGTGGGGATAATCCACAGCTCGTTGCGGATGGCCGCCCGGCCGTCGGGCCGGCGGAAGCCCTGAAAAGTCCGGGGGCTCACCTGGGGCAGGTCGTAGGTTTTGGGGCAGTAGCGGTACTCCCCCCTCCTCGGACAGGCCGGTGCGGACGTTGTGGACGTGGACCCACTGCCCTGGGGCGATGTCCTCCTTTGCCAGACCGATGGCACAGCCGTATTTCATTACCGGACTCCCGGCGGGGATGGGGCCCAGGGCGAGCTTGTGCCCCCGCTGAATGGCCTCAGCGGCGGTGAGATCCTGGCCGTCTATGGACAGGACTTCACCCTGAGACAGGTCCTCCAGGGCCACGGCCACGTTGTCCCGGGGATGGATTCGGATCAGCTTCATGACAGACACTCCTTCATGGCCTCATAGGCCCCCAGACGGTCGATGCGCTCCAGAGCGGCGGTCACCGCCTCCTCAAAGCCCTCCAGCGCGGCCAGCTCTCCGCCCCACATCCGCTCGTTGTGGATGACGGCGTGGACCAGCTGGGCGGGGGAGTCCCCCTTGCGGGCCTGGTAGAACTCCAGCACCCAGGGGTCGTCCTGGGCGGGGCAGTCCCGGTAGAAGGCGATATAGGCGGCAAAGGAGAAGGTAATGCAGGGGGGCAGGGCTCCCTTACGGGCGGCGTACTCCAGCAGGCTGGGCATGACCCGGGCCTTCCACTTGGCGGTGGAGTTCAGGGCGATGGACAGCAGGGCGTGGTCGATAAAGGGGTTGTTGAACCGGTCGGCCACCGCGGAGGCGAAGTCCTCCAGATCGGACCGGGGCAGGTCCAGGGTGGGAATGATCTCCTGGCTGATGGTCCGGTTCATGAAGCCCCGGACAGTCTCGTCCTCCATGCAGTCCCGGACGATCTTGAACCCGGCCAGATGGGCGGCCAGCACCATGGAGGTGTGGGCCCCGTTGAGAATGCGCACCTTGCGCTGTTTATAGGGCACGTGGTCGTCCACCACCTGAATGGGCAGGCCCAGCCTCCAGCGGGTGTGGAGGAAGCGGGTCAGCTTGCCGGGGAAGCTGGACGGCGGGGCGTCCTCCGCCTTGCAGGCGGGGTCAAAGACGATGCCCGCCTCGGTGATGTTGGAGATGATAAAGCGCAGGTCGGGGTTTTGGGCGCAGTCCAGGACGGACTGCCAATCCCCCTTGGGGTCCAGGCACCGGGAGACGCAGGAGATGATCCGCCGCTGAGACACCGCCTCCCCCTTCTCCCGGCCCCGGAGGAGGAGTGTGTACAGGCCGTCCTGCTCCGCGAACCGGGTGCAGGTGTCCGGGTGGCCTCCCCGGGGCTGGACCAGGACCACCTTGCCGTTGAAGCCGGCGGTCTCATTCATCCGGTCGATGAAGTCCTCGGCAAAGGCCCGGAGGAAGGCCCCCTCGCCGAACTGGAGGACCCGTTCCGGGGCGTCCTTCAGCAGAAAACCGCTATAGCCCCGGCGCTCCAAAAGGGAATAACTGAGCTTTTCCATAGCTTTACGCTCCTTTTGCTGATTTTTTCACGCTGACCACGCCGAGCACGATGCTCAGCAGAAGCAGGGCGGTGAACACCGCCACCAGGCCCATCCCGGCCCGGATACCGGCCTGCTCGGCCACCAGGCCCACCAGGGCGGGGGTGAGGATGGCGCCGGCGCTGCCGGTGAAGATCATAATGCTGCACCCCAGGTCGTTGCCC
>OFGE01002946.1_pt1 | contig 11953 bp, 10 predicted proteins | sample 1521681 | NCBI WGS metagenome assembly OFGE01 (sample SAMEA3504093, study PRJEB24116) | mouse gut metagenome | biome: mouse gut; feature: mouse-associated habitat; material: faeces | place: Denmark | collected 2011 | reverse complement strand
GCCACTTGGTATAATCGAAAATCTTTTTCCGTCATTAAAGAAAATTATGACATCAGGAAATCATTTATTAAGTTTAATTAATGATATTTTAGATATGAGTCGTATTGAAAGTGGTAAATTACGACTAGAAGAAAAACTATGTAGTTTACCAGAAGTATTACATGAATTACATAATATTTTACAGACAGATATACATGCTAAACAATTAGAATTATTTATTGATACAATAGATGTTTTAGATGAAAATATTTATTGTGATAAATTACGTTTAAATCAGGTGCTTCTTAATTTATTAAGTAATGCTATTAAATATACACAAGCAGGTGGCATGATCAATATGAGAGTAACTGAAAAACCAGGTTTGTCATCTGATTATGCTCAATATGAATTCTGTATTCAAGACACAGGAATAGGTATGAGTGAAGAATTTGTTGCACATATTTTTGAACCGTTTGAAAGAGAAAAGAATAGTACGATTAGTGGTATTCAAGGAACAGGCTTAGGAATGGCTATTACTAAAAATATTGTTGATATGATGAATGGTTCAATTGAAGTTAAAAGTGAACAAGGAGTTGGAACGGAAGTTATTGTATCGCTCCCATTTCGTTTACATTCAGGACCAGAAATTCCTAAAAATATTCCTGAATTTAAAAATTGTCGTGCATTAGTTGTAGATGATGATTTTAATACTTGTGATAGTGTATCTTATATGCTTCAGCAAATAGGTATACATGCAGAATGGACTTTATCTGGAAAAGAAGCTATATTACGTACAAAACAAGCTATAATGCGTAATAATCATTATGATATATATGTTATAGATTGGTTACTTCCTGATATGAATGGTGTTGAAGTAACAAGAAGAATACGTAAAGAAATTGGAGAAAATATACCTATTATTGTTTTAACAGCATATGATTGGTCAGATATTAAAGAGGAAGCACAGGAAGCAGGTGTTTCTGCATTTTGTAGTAAACCATTATTTTTATCAGAATTAAGAAGTTGTTTATATTCAGTTGTTAATCAAAGTGATGAATACATAGTTGAAAATGAAGAAAAAGAAAAAAATAAATTTTATACAGGTCGTATTTTATTGGTAGAAGATAACGAACTTAATCAAGAAATTGCAACTGCTATTTTAGAAGATGAAGGTTTTACGATTGAAGTTGCTTATAATGGAAAGAAAGCAGTAGAAATGATAGAAAATTCTGAACCAGAATATTATCAATTAATTCTTATGGATGTTCAAATGCCTGTTATGAACGGTTATGAGGCAACAAGAAAAATACGAAATTTAAAAAATAAAAATTTAGCTTCTATACCTATTTTTGCAATGACTGCAAATGCTTTTGAAGAAGATAAACAGGAAGCATTAAGAAGTGGAATGAATGGACATATAGCCAAACCAATAGATATTGGAAAGTTATTAAAAACTTTAGAAAAAGTATTAAAATGAAAAATGCTCAATTAACTGAGCATTTTTTAAATTAAATGATGTTTTTTCATAGAATGATAAATTCCATCATTAGCTATATCATCAGTAACTTCATCAGCAATCTCTTTTAATTGTTCTTTAGCATTACCAACAGCAATTCCATATTGACAATATTCTAACATATCTGCATCATTCAAACCATCTCCAAAAGCATAGGTATTTTCTTTAGGGATACCAAGATGAGTAATGAGTGCCTCAATAGCAGAAGCTTTATTAACTCCTGGAACAGATAATTCACCACTATCATCACCAAATGAAGGGACAGTACAATGAATAACATTAAATTCATTATCAAATTCTTCTTTTATTTTTTCAAAAGGAAATCCATCTTTTTCTAAAAAACAAACTTTATTAACATCATCACGATGAAGATCATACCCTTCTTTTAATGATGGAATAAAATGACTAGGAGTTTCTTCTTTCTTTTGTCTTGCTTGAGGATCATTTTCTAAATCACCATATGTAATCCATTCAAGTCTTTTAACAAGATGAGGACTTGCATATAATCCTCCATTACTTTCAATATAATAATCAAAATGATGTTTATCAAAGAAATCAACAACATGATTAATAGCATCTTGAGAAATTTTTTTATGATATAACATTTCATTTCCAATTTCTACAAATCCACCACCAGCACCTATAATTCCATCAAATCCCACATCTAAAATATGTGAATAAATTTCTGCTTTACTTCTTCCAGTGCATAAAAAACATAAATTTCCTTTTTCTCTTGCTGCATGAACTGCTTGAATTGTAGATTCAGGAATATATTCTCTTGCTGGTCTCACATCTACTAATGTTCCATCAACATCAAAAAATATAATATTTCTATTCATAATCTTTCCTCCGTATGTTTATTATACTGAAATTATATAAAAATAAAAATTATTTTCAGAAAATGTAATTATTTTTTATTTTAAGGAAAGTGGAGTATAATAGGGCATAGAAAAGGGAGTGAGTTTATGAGGAAAAATGGAACAACGGACTTAATACATGGTTCAATAGCAAAATCAATTTTTTGGTTTTCAATACCTTTACTTATAGGAAACTTATTTCAACAACTTTATAATACTTTTGATTCTTATGTGGTAGGAAATTATGTAGGAAAAGAAGCACTTGCAGCTGTTGGAGCATCTTCACCTATTATTAATATGTTAATTGGCTTTTTTATGGGTTTAGCTACAGGTGCAGGAGTAATTATTGCTCAGTATTATGGGGCTGGAGATTATAAACGATTAAAAAAAGCAGTTCATAGTTCAGCAGCTTTAACACTAGTGATGTCTGTATTGTTGACAATTTTAGGGGTTTTAGGGACTGAACCTATGTTACATGCAGTTGGGACTCCAATTGATGTTTTTCCAGAATCTTCAACTTATTTATCAATATATTTTATAGGTATATGTTTTGCACTTATTTATAATATGGGTTCAGGAATATTAAGGGCGATTGGTGATTCAAAAAGACCACTATATTTTTTGGTCATAGCTTGTATTATCAATATTATTTTAGATTTCTTATTTGTAAAATATTTGAAATGGGGAGTAGCTGGTGCAGGATATGCGACATTAATTGCCCAGGCAATAAGTGCTATTATGATTATTTATGTCTTGATGAAATCAGAGGAAGCTCATCAACTGATAATTAAAGATATTCGTTTTGATGTACCTATTTTAAAAAAGATTATAATGGTAGGATTACCAACAGGATTACAACAAAGTATTGTATCTTTATCTAATTTAGTTGTTCAGTCCTATGTTAATGGATTTGGTTCGAGCGTTGTTGCGGGATATTCAGCAAGCATAAGGATTGATGGATTTGTTAATTTACCATTACAAAGTTTTAATATGGCAATTACGACCTTTGTAGGACAAAATATTGGGGCAAAACAGTTTGATAGAGTTAAAAAAGGAACAAAAATAGCTATGGCTATGACATTTGCTGTTATTGCATTTATTTCAGTTATTTTATTCTTATATGGTAAAAGCTTTATAGCTGTGTTTAATAGTGAACCTAGTGTTGTGGAAGCAGGACGTACCATGCAATTAGCATTTGTGCCTTTCTATATTGTTTTACCTATTGTTCAAATTTATAATGGTGTTTTAAGAGGAGCAGGAAAGTCATCTGTACCAATGTATATTATGGTTTTTAATTTTGTTATTCTTCGACAAATTTATTTGATTCTCATTACAAAGATAACATCAAGTGTTTATTATGTGTTTATGGGTTGGCCAGTTACATGGGTAACCTGTGCAATTATGTTTATTATTTATTATCATAAAGTCAATTGGTTAAATGAAAATAACGCTTTTTAAGCGTTATTTTTAGTCTAATATTTTTGATTTTTCAATAGGTTGTTTAATAAATGTTTCTTCTTTTGATTCATCAAATTGTTTTAAAAATTCAATAACTTGATTTGTTAGATATGTAGGTGTAGAAGCCCCAGCAGAAACAGCCACTTTTCTTTTTCCTTTTAACCAATGAATGTTTAAGTCTTGTAAACTTTCAATCATATAAACATCTTTATTTTGACTTGCAATAGAAGCAAGTTTTTGAGTGTTATGTGAATGGGGATCACCAACAATAAAAACAATATCAATATCATCATCAATATTATGAATGGCTTCTTGTCTAATTTGAGTTGCTGTACATATTTCTTTAGCAACTTCAAGATGAGGAAGAATTTTTTTGGCATATTCACATAGTGCATAAACATCATATAAAGACATCGTTGTTTGATTAGTAATCATATAACGTTTTTGTTTATCTATACTATCTAAATCTTTTTGACATGTGATTAAATGAATTCTTTCTTCATTGATAGATATAGCACCTTCTGCTTCAGGATGTCCATTTTTACCAATATATAAAATATCATAACCAAGATTTAATTTTTCTTTAATTAAATCATGTGTTTTAATAACATCTAAACATGAAGCATCAATAATATTTAAATTTTTTTCTTTGGCTTTATGAAACACTTGATCACTTGCTCCATGAGCAGTAATAATAACAGTTCCTTCATTAATTTCATCTAATAATTCTAAACGTGTTTTTCCTTGACTATCGATTGTTTGTATACCTAAATCCTCTAAGGCTTTGACAATGTATTGATTATGAACTATCATTCCAAGAATATAAACGTTTTGATATTTTTGACTTGCTTCTTTAGCGATATTAATTGCTCTTATGACACCTTTACAATAACCTCTAGGAACTATTGCTTTAACTAACATGGATAAATCACCTCTTAGGTATTATAGCATATAATAAGAAAAGCCTATACAGGCTTTTATAACATATTTTGAAAAACTTCACTTTCTTCATTAACATTATTATCTATCTCATTATCAATTTCATCAAAATCAAATTGTTTAACTGCTTTAACAACTCTAAATGCAGTTGAAGCATTATGCAAAACAGGTCTTAATTGATTAATAATAGGTATGATTTGATTCACAGTATATAAAGTTTTTTGAGCAGTTCTAATAGTAGAGGACATAGAAATTTGATTCATAGAATACTTCATAGATTGTAATAATGATGGTTTTTGATACATGGGCATCATTGGATATTGTGGATAATATGATGGCATAAATTGATTAAAATCATCTGGATATTGTGGAAACATAGAATAACACCTCCTATATTAGTATATGAATAGGAGGTGTTAATGTGATATTTTTTAAATGTTAAATCATTAAGAAAGAACTATTTTTGAATATCTATACCTAATTCTTCAGGTAAAAATCTAGGACAAACATTTTCTAATGATGCAACAACACTTGCTGCGAGTTTTGTTCCTATTTGTACTGCATCTTCTAATGACTTTCCATATGTTAAACCAATAACAAGTCCTGAACAAAAAGCATCACCAGCCCCAGTTGTATCTTTAACATGAACTTTTTGAGCAGGACATATGCCATAATTTCCTTGATTATCAGCATAAATACTTCCTTGACTTCCCATTGTTACAACAATGGACTTCATTTTTCCAGAAATAACTTTATCTTTAATAATATGAACAAGTTCATGAGGAGGTATTTGGGAATAATCATCCATAAAGAATTGACCAGCTTCTATTTCATTACATACTAAACAGTCAAATTGTTTAAGTAAATCTCTTTTTTCAACAGCAATAGCCATATTAGATATAACAGCAAAAACTTTTTTATGATATTTTTTAGCATATGAAAAAACGAGTTTGATAATATCTCTATCAATATCAGCTTCTAAAATAATAGAATCACAGTGAATAAAAATATCATCACCTTTTTCTTTTAATAAATTATAAATAGGTAATAGCTGTGGTCTTTGAGATATAGAACCAGCTAAATCTCCTTTTTCATCAAAAACAGCAAGCCAAGTACCCATTCCACCTGATATTTTTTGAACATATTGTGTATTCACTTTGTGATTATTTAATTTTTGAAGCACTTCTTCTCCCAATGCACTTTTATCTACAATAGAAATAAAAGTAGGTCTTAATTCAACATTAGCAATATCTTCAACAACATTTCTACAAACTCCACCATGAATATATTGGATATATCCTGAGTTTCTTCCATCTGGAATATAATGTGAGTAAGGAAATCCTTTAATGTCTACAAAAACAGAACCAATAACAACAATTCCCATAATAATCATCTTCTTTCGATATTATTATAACATGATAAAAAATAAAGTGGTTTTAATTTTTAATATTTATGATATCAATCTTTATTATCTAAAGATTCATTATTTTGGTATAATATAGAAAAGTATATAAAAGTCTTTTTTTGCATTTTTAAGATTTTTAGTGTATAATCAAGTGGCTTGAAAGGAGGCATTATAATGAAATTATTTGAAAGTTATCAATTTCAAACTTTTGTTAAAAAGACAATATCAGAAATGAATTTTCAATCACCTACACAAATACAAAAACAAATTATTCCATTAGTTTATAAACATAGAGATGTTATTGGAATCTCTCAAACTGGTACAGGAAAAACGCATGCATTTCTTATTCCTATTGTAGATATGATAGATGTTGATGAGGATTGTGTGCAAGCTGTTATTACTGCACCTACAAGAGAATTAGCATCACAAATTTACGAAAACGCAAAGTTATTTATGAAAAACAATTCAGAATTAAGAGTTTCATTGATAATTGGTGGAAGTGATAAACAAAAGGCTATTGATAAATTATCTATTCAACCTCATATTGTTATTGGGACACCTGGTAGAATAAAAGATTTATCTTTAAATGAACAAGCTTTAAAAATTACAACTGCTGATATTTTTGTCATTGATGAAGCTGATATGACTTTGGAATTTGGTTATTTAGAAGATTTAGATGCTATTTTAGGGAAGATGAAAGATTATTTACAAATGATGGTTTTTTCAGCAACAATACCACAAACATTAAGACCTTTTTTACAAAAGTATATGCATACTCCTAAAATCATAGAAATAGATGAGAAATTAACATCATCACGTAATGTATCTCATTACTTAGTTCCAACTAAACATAGAGATCGTTATGTTGTATTAAAGGAAATCATGAGTATTATAGATCCTTATATATGTATTATTTTTTGTAATAAGAGAAAAGAAGCTGCTGCTTTAACTCATCAATTAAGAGAAGATGGATATAAAGTAGGAGAAATTCATGGAGATTTAGAACCAAGAGAAAGACGTCAAATGATGCGTCGTATTAAGAGTATGGAATATCAATATATTGTAGCAACAGATATTGCAGCAAGAGGGATAGATATTGATGGAGCAAGCCATATTATTAATATGGAATTTCCTTCAGAATTAGATTTTTATATTCATCGAAGTGGACGATGTGGTCGAGGAAAGTATACAGGAGAATGTTATAGTATGTATGATACAAGTAATGAAAGTATTGTTCATGCTTTGGAGAAAAAAGGTATTACTTTTGAAATGAAGGAATTGAAAGGTAATCAATTTATTGATTCTAAAGATAGAGAAAAACGTAAATCAAGAGTTAAACATCAAACTGATTTAGAAAAAAAGATTTCTTCAATTGTAAGAAAACCTAAAAAAGTAAAACCAGGTTATAAGAAAAAAAGAAAAAGAGAAATAGAACAATTGGTTCGTAAAGAGAAACGTGCAATGATACAACAAGATATTAAACGTCAAAAGAAAGAACGTGCTAAACAAGCACAAAGAGAAAAACGAGAAAGAGAGGCTGAATAAGATGTTAAAGATTGGTAGTCATGTATCCATGAATGGTAAAGAAATGATGTTAGGATCTGTCAAAGAAGCTCTTTCATATGGAGCAACTACTTTTATGTTTTATACAGGTGCTCCTCAAAATACTGCAAGAAAACCAATTCATCAATTAAGAATTGATGAAGCTAAAGAGTTAATGAAAGAAAATCATATTGATATTGAAGATGTAGTTGTTCATGCTCCTTATATTATTAATTTAGCAAATACATTAAAACCAGAAACATTTGAATTGGCTGTTAGTTTTTTAAAGCAGGAAATTGAAAGATGTGAAGCAATTGGCATATCAAGACTTGTTTTGCATCCTGGTTCACATGTTAAAGCAGGCGATGAGGCTGGTTTAAATCAAATTGTTAAAGGATTAAATATGGTTTTAACTCCTCATCAAAAAGTAAAAATTGCTCTTGAAACAATGGCAGGAAAAGGAAGCGAGCTAGGTAGAGATTTTAATCAGATTCAATACATTATCAACAATGTTGAGTATAGTGATTTGTTAGGTGTTTGTATAGATACTTGCCATATGAATGATGCAGGATATGATTTAGCACAATTTGATCATCTTTTAAAGGAATTTGATGAAAAAATAGGGATTGAACGTATTTTAGTTGTTCATGTCAATGATTCTAAAAATGCAAGAGGAGCACATAAGGATCGTCATGAAAATATTGGATATGGATATATTGGTTTTGATATATTAAATACAATTGTTCATCATCCAAAATTAAAAGATGTTCCTAAAATATTAGAAACACCTTATATTGATGGAAATGCACCATATAAAGAAGAAATAGAAATGTTTAAAACTCAAATCTTTAATAATGGTTTAAAATAATGATTAATTAAAGAAATTATTTTTTGACAAGTATAATCACTTGTCAATTTTTTTATACTATTTTCTATAATGAATTGATATTGATTGTTTACTATAGCATAAGAATTATTTTTAATCATTTGAAAAATCTTATATTTTAAATGTTCATCAATTTCTATATCAAACTCTTTAAGAAGTATTATAAATTCATCTATTTCTAATTTGGCTATATATTCACGTTTAGTCATCCATTTCCTCCTTTAAAATATAATATGTTGAAAACAAAAAAATAGAACTCTAATCATTTAGAGTTCATGATTTTTTATCAAGATAATTAACACATAATTGAGTTGTCCCATCCAACATATAAGAACTAGCATCTTTAATATAATAAAACTTTGGTAGAAATTCTTCAGGAATAAAAGAATTTAACTTACTTTTTATTTCTTCCATGTTTGGTGTCATTGGAGAACAGATTGCAACAGCTTCTGGACCCATTGTACAAATAGCAGGTAAAATAGACTTTGTAACAACTTCTAATGCTCCTTGTTCTGTTAAAACTAATTTATGTAAATTATCAGAAAATTGCATACGATGAATGAAATATTTTAACTCACCAGCAACCCCATTTTTTCCTAAAATAAGTTTTTTATTAACAATAATTCCTTGTCCACCAACACCAAAACCAAATTGTTGAGAATGATAAATAATATTTTCATATTCAGGGTGTTCTAAACAAAAGCCAATAGCTGCAGCATTAGCATTATTACAAATCATAACATCAATATGATATTTTTTTTCAAATTCTTCTTTAATATTAAAAGCTTCTTCTTTATAAGTTAAGTTTTTAAGTTGATTGTCATCACTTATAATACCAGGAGTTGCTATACCTATAATATCAACATAAGAATATTTTAATAATATTGTATCAATAATATCATATAAGTCATAGATATTCATTGAGGGTTTAATAATAAGATGACTATCAATCACTTCACATTTTTCTTTTAATCGATAAAATATTTTAGCTTGAGCTTTATTTAATGAAATAACAATTGATAAAATACGCTTTTTATATTCAATACAATGAGATGATTCTTTTACCTTTTGTTCTTTTTTATGTGTATAAAAAATATTTAATTCATTTTGAACAAATTGAATAGCAGATAAAGCATCATATGAAGCAAAGGTAGCAGTAGGAATTTGCAAAACAAGTTTTTCTGGTAAACTTTCTTTTAAACGATTAAGCATATAGCCAATTTGTGGAGCGATTAAAATAACATCATATTGATCAACTTCTTCATATATACTAAGATATGAGATAGCATGAAAATGATAATCTAATCCTAGCATTTCAGCCATTGAATTTAATTCTTCAGCAAACATTGATGTTGTCAAGCCTGCACTACAAGATAGTAAGACTTTTAATGTCTTTTCATTTTTTAAATTGAGAAGTGTTTCTATCATTTCATCATATAACTGTTTTGCATGATTTTCATCATTTAACTCAAAGTGTAAGTAAAACTTAACAGACTCATCTTTTTTGGAAATAATAGAAAATTCAACGATTGTTCCTTCTTCTATTTGAGTGAATTGAATAGATGCTTCACCATATTCAGTCAATAATTGAATATGATCATTATTTTCTAATTTTATATTATAATCATTAGTACTATGCTCTAAAATCCAAGCTTTAAAATCAAAATGAAAAACACTTTCTTGTTGGTTCATTAAATTATCTCCTTTCATTATTTAAAAAATTATATCATAGATTTTGAATGATATAAATGAAAAAGCCAATCAAAAAGAACTCTAATGTTTAGAGTTCGTCATAGCTATAATTTCTTCTTTTAAAACGTTTACCATATCTTCTTGTTTGACTTTTCGAATAATCTCCCCTTTTTTTATTAATAAACCTTCTTTAACGCCACCTGCAATAGCAATATCAGCATGTTTAGCTTCACCAGGTCCATTTACTGCACAACCCATCACAGCAACAGTTATATCTTTGTGTATTGTATTTAAGAAATCTTCAATTTCATTCGCAATTGGAATAAGATCATATTGAATTCTTCCACAAGTTGGACATGAAACAAGAGTTGGTACATTATTAATTAAATTTAATTCTTTTAATAAAGTTTTAGCGACTTTAATTTCTTCAACAGGATCATCACTTAAAGATACACGAATTGTATTTCCAATACCTTGATATAATAAAGTTCCAATACCTAAACTTGATTTGATAGTTCCACCAAGAGCAGTTCCTGCTTCAGTAACACCAATATGTAATGGACAATCAAAAGTTCGACTAGCAAGTTGATAAGCTTCAATTGTAAGTAATGTATTTGATGATTTTAAAGAAATAGCATAATCATGAAAGTCAAGAGATTCTAAAATATCAATATGTTTTTTTGCACTTTCAATCATTCCTTGAGCAGTTGGTTTTCCATACTTTTCAAGAATATCTTTTTCAATAGAACCACTATTGACACCTATACGAATAGGAATATGTTTTTCTTTACAAGCCTCAACAACTGCTTTTACCTTTTCAATAGAACCAATATTACCAGGATTAATTCTAATCTTATCAATACCATTTTCAATAGCAGCTAATGCTAATTTATAATCAAAATGAATATCAGCCACAATAGGAATATGAATTTTTTTCTTGATAGTAGAAATAGCTGAAGCATCTTCTTGATCAAAAATAGCCACTCTAATTAATTCACATCCAGCTTCTTCTAATCTTAAAATTTGTTTAACTGTTTCTTCAATATTTTTTGTTTTTGTATTACACATAGATTGAATAATAACATGATTGTTACCACCAAGTGTTAGATTTCCAACTTGAAATGATCTTGTTTGATTTCTTAACATAAAATAACCTCTCTTTTTTGTTTATATTATACCTTTGATTTAATTTGTTGTATACAAAAAGAATATTGAATTTTATTGACTTTAGTTGAAAATCTAAAATAACTTTGGAACATATTCATGTTTTTCATACAAAAAAAAGGTATTTTACACATATAATATATTTATTGATGGTTTAATATGTTAAAATATAATTAAATAAAAAGAATAGATGAGATACTATTTTTATAACAAAATAAAATTGATGGTTGGCAATCAATAGACTATATATGAAGTGTAAGTTAATATTTGGCATGATTTTAGGAAATCAATTCCTTAAATATATTAAGAATTTTTCAAAATAATAGAAAGCATTATTATAAAGTTGAATTTTTGTATTTTTAAAGTAATATAAAACATTCGAATGTGACAACTATATATGGTATAGTTTATATATATATTTATAATAATATAATGAAAGGAGGGAATGAGATGAAAATAAAAAAATTTCTAATGTGTATGATGATAGTATTTTTGTTTATATCACAATGTTTTAT
>OFGE01002944.1_pt1 | contig 11954 bp, 9 predicted proteins | sample 1521681 | NCBI WGS metagenome assembly OFGE01 (sample SAMEA3504093, study PRJEB24116) | mouse gut metagenome | biome: mouse gut; feature: mouse-associated habitat; material: faeces | place: Denmark | collected 2011 | reverse complement strand
CTCTTCCAGCATCAGCAGACAGCCGTGAAACAGGCCGCGAATCATGTCGAGGTCGTACTGCTGCATGCAAAGGCGTGATTCGTATGGAATCTCCGGTGTTCCCAGCCAGGAAACATAATTGACAATAAAGCTGCCGGCGATTCGCCCCAGGTCTCCGAAAAAGGCGGAATAGCCACCGTATTCGCAGTCAATCAGGCGTGTCTCGCCAGGGGCAATCATAATGTTTCCGGTATGTAAATCCGTATGGCAGATACACTGTTTTTCTTCGTAAAACCGTGTGCCCATATCATGGACCATGGCTTTCAGCTTCCGGTTTGAGGCAATGCGCTGATGGGTTTCACGAGCGCCTGCTTCAAAGGGCCTGTGAGAGTCGAACAGGGCGCAGCTTTCCTGGAACAGCAGATCCAGCAGCAGTTCTTTGGCTTCCTGTGCGTCAAAAAGCTGTTCCCACTGCCTTTTCGTTTGGGCATCCAGATAAAGGTCTGAAGTAAAAAACAGCATTTCAGCCAGAAAGGCTCCGATTCGTATTCCAAAATCGGGGAACTGCTGCCGGTCGGTGAGCTGGAACCGCATATTTCTCAGATGGCTCAGATCTTCCATGCAGATAATGCCCTGTTCGGTATCCTGAAAATATACCTCCGGAGTAATTCCTGGGTAAATCACGTTCATGAGCACCATGGCCCGCACTTCCTTGGCAGTGCGGCCTCTGGCTGTGGGGCGCATGACACCCTCATGCTTCATCAGTGCCAGCACATAAGGCATAACCTGTTTGAAAATCAGGGATTTTCCGGTATGGGTATCCTTTATCTGATAAATCAGGTTCACCAGCCCTTCCGTGTCGTCGCTTCCGGAAGCAAGAGTTCTGATACTCAGTTTCGCGTCGGCCGGAAACAGGCCATGGTTTTTCACATAGCGTTCTGCTTCCTGTTCTGTAAATTCTCTGATTTTATTCATAAGGATACCTCCTGTTTCGGGCTGTCCGTTTTGCTTTCGTTCTGTCAGGACTGCATTGCAATTCCCAGTATGGTTTGGTGAGTATCATAATATATTGATATTATACCATTTTTTTTATAAATATAGAAGGCAGAATTTATTTTATTGCCAGAAAGTTATGTGACAAAGGGAGTAAAGATGGAAATATAATAAAACTGGAAAGCGATGTGGTGTGTCAGGTTTTGTGTAAAAGTACCTTAATAAAATTAACAAAAAATTGTATGATGGAATTTGTTTTTTAGTCAGCGGTGAATCAACCACACATAACAATGAAAAAATTAAGGATTTCAGATATATTATCTATTAAAAATTGAGAATAAATGTTCTGTCTATGTAATTTTACACAAATATGGTAAAATTAATATGTTTCTGATAACAGGGGAGTAAAAGAGAATTTGAGGGTAAAGGGTAAATATTTCTGATTTTCAATATAAGTGTTTTCTATGGATGCCATTTCTTGATACCAGGATTCTGTTTTATCTCCTTAATTTCAATTCATGTGAGGTTGTGTATGTATAAATATGATATTGCGCTTTCCTATGAGGGGGAATCAGAGAAACTTGTACAAGAAGTAGCAGATTATCTCATTAGTGAAAAACTGCGTGTATTTTTTGCACCTTATTACCAAAGACAAATGGTTTCTCAAAATTTAAAAAGTGAATTATTCCAGATATATCAGAATGAGTCTTTGATAAAGGTTCTGTTTGTGACAAAAAAGTATCAGCAAAGTCAATATACCCAGATTGAGAAACGAAGAGCTGTCAGCAGTACCATAAATGAAAACAGACGGTTGATGATAGTAAATTTTTTAGGGGAGAATCTGCCAGAAGATCTTAAAAAATTTGTTTATCTGAATGGAAATATTCCTACAGATGAGATTGCAGATTTTATTATGGCAAGAGTGAAAGAGTTAAAAAATAACAGATCGTCAGAAGCAGAACAGGATATTACTGACAGTGGATCAAAATATAAAAATGTTAATTTTGTGGAGAATAGTAAAGATGTTGTGTTTGGAAATACAGTCAATATCGGCAATATAACTATAAATTAATCAGGAAGTGAAGTTAGTGGAAAATACAGGTGAAGAAAAGAAACAGAACACGGGTACTGAGGATAATATAGAATCTTCGAAGTGTGATAGGAAAGAGATGGAGGATATAATAAAGGAAATAAGAGGAAGCGGAAATGTTGTGTTCATCAAAAATATGAATTTTCTGAAAAATAATACAGATGTCGTATTTGCGGATGAAGTAAACGTAGAAGAAATTGAATTTGGTAGCAAAGAAAAGCAATTTGGTACTATGGAGGAGAAAAATTCATATAGCGTAAAAGGAACTGTTTTTGAAACAGAGGAAATGCTTATGAATTGGATGGCTGCTCATTATAATGACTTTGAAATGGCCTTTTTGATTACATTGGCAGTTTTTGAAGGGTCTCCTTATTTATGGGTATATGAAATGACAGAGGAGCTGTTTGAGTCGTTTGAGATGGAAGAAAGTGAACGACAGATTAAACAGAAGGATAAGGAGAAAATACCTGCTAAAAAGAGAATAAAAGAAGCAGGGGCCGGACTTTATACATCTGTTCTGTATAACCATATGGGATTGGTGGAATGTGAATTTATACGTTTCATAGAACCGGAATATGCAAAAATGGTTTTGAAATGCGTATGGGAAGAGTTTATATTTACCAGGGAAATACTCATTCATTGGCTTCAAAAATATGTATTTGTTGAAAATTATTCAAAAGCAGATAAGGCTGTAAGTGCATTAGCGGAATTGGCAAGATTAGATTATTATTATTTTGACAAATATGTAATCCGCAATTTTCTTAGTCAAAAAAATATTATGGCGGATTTTGCTTCTGCTCAGATTATGATCCAGTCATATGAGTGTGAAAGGTATAAGAATAATATTGAGACACAGATGAAACATTGGGCAACTCTTGGAAATTTTCATTATTCTCTGGCAGCCTTGATGATATGCACAATGGGGGAATGGGACAGATTGCATGTAGAACATGCAGTAAAGTGTTATATAAAGCAGGTTAAAGATGAGCTTCAGAGTGGTAAAGAAAAGGGATATTTGGTGAATTTATCTGTGTTTTTTGAAATAGGTGGAAGAAAAGCGGTTTATTTTAAATCTATTGTATCAGTTTTATATCAGAGTCTTACAGGCGGTAATGGGCGAAAGTATAAGGAGGAGAAAAAATGGACAGGTTTGATTTTTCTGATATTGCTACAGATAGATTATGACCAGTCCAATGTTGATTTGTTAAATGAAAAAGATCATAAAGATATGATTTTTGTTCGAATGTGCTTTATAGAAAATGAAAATAGAACAAAATTACTTGAATTATGGAGGTTTATCTGGAAAGATCGAAGTTTCCGAACATATACGAGAAAACTTTTAGAATTGTATTTATATCAATACGGAGGATGTGGTCAAAAACAGCTTCAATATTTGAGGCAATTTTTATATGGTTTTCAGGAAACGGAGAAAGACTGTGAAGAAATGGAATTTTTTTTGAGAAAAATAACTTTCCAGAATAAGCGCCCTGTAAAACCGGCAGGAAGAATACATTACCAGTTAGATGATTAAAAGACAGAAGGGAAGAAAGACAAATGAAAGAACATTCACAGTTTATTACAGTAGAAAATTTTAAGTTTTCCATTTTTGATTCTGTACCAAAACCAGATGCAAATATCGCATATATATTATATAAAGAAGGTGGAAGACCTGAACAGATATTGGTCATTACCAATCAGTGTCCTGTGTTGTCCAGCCAGATTCGAGCAGGAAAATATAATAAAAAAGGTATTATGTCCCTTGCAGTAAGGGAAACAGAAGCAAGACGAGAAGTGGCGGATGAGACAGGAAAGTTTAAATTTTTTCTTTATGCTAAAGCAGCTTATCGTATTAGAGATGTAGGGTATGTATTTGTACATAAGATAGATATTGATGCGATGGTGTATAATACATTATATGAGATATTTGATGGAATTCATAGAAAATATAGTATAGAAGAACAAACAGATATGGAAGATGAGTTAAAGGAACAGCTTCGCAACGGTTTGAACAGACTGGGCTATCTTGATATTTTAGAATCAGATATTCAGATAGATGTGGACGAAAGAGCCAGAGAGATCATAGATTCTAATCTGAATACTATGGCGAAGAGTGTAGTGAGACAGAATGAGGAAGATATAGCGAGTTTTGAAATAGAACAGAGAAAACGTCTGGAGAAGCAAAAATATGAAGCGGAGAAAGAGGTTCAGGAAAAAAAGAATGCGTTACAATTGGAAAAAATAAAAGGATTTAATGCAGCTAAACAAGAAGCAGGGGAGAATTATGGTTTAGTATTGGCATATATTAATGGTGAAATCGGAAGCGTGGAATTAGATGACAGATTACAGATTAATGAGAAATCAGGTTTGATGACAAGAATTGAAGCATTTAAACAACTTGTTGACCTGGAAGTGATATCAGGACCGGCACTTGAACAGGCAGCACTTAAACTCTTAGGTGAAAATGCCAGCAATACGGAAACAGAATCGAAAGCATTAATTGGAGAAGCAGAAAATGAAAATGTGATTGTTGTTGAGGACTCGGAGGAATATTAAGAATGAAAAGTTTTTATTATGCAATATGGAGTGTCATTCTTATTTTACCTGTGCCTTTGAAAATTTTAGTGGAATTGGTGTTACTCATATTTGTGATAGCGTTTATATGGTTAATACTGAAATATGCTCTTTTTTGGATTAGCAGACTTGTATTGTTTTTAAATGTGTTTATTCTTGGCAGTATCAGAAGAATTTTTGGAATCTTTTTTTGTGGCAAAGAACAGGTGTATGTGTGGGATGAAAGAATTGGACATGCAGGGAAGAAAATTGATAAGTGGGTCAGAGAGAAAGGAAGGAATATTACCAAAGTCCGTTTTTTTAATATTATGAAAAAACGGTTTATGATTATCTTAATGATTGTCGTTTATGTTTTAGCTATTCTTCCAGTTTTTAAGATTGAAAGGTTTATCTCTGATTATTATGTAAAAAACATTTATGCAGTGAATCGTATGTTTAATTATATGGAAAAAAATCTGACGAAAGAGAGGGATGAATATCCTGAATTGATTAAGGTTTCAAAAAAGGAAGATAGCACGAAGAAAAAAAAGAAAAAAAAGAAAGAAACACAGATTAATCTGGTAATGAAAGAAGGGGTACTGAAGGCAAATTTAAGAGATGCTGCAAATATAGATGGAAACAGTATTTGTATTATATTAGAGGAGGATCAGATTGTCTACTTAAATACTTATGAAAATGATTCAGAGCGTTATTGGCTGAAAGTATCTATACCAACAAGGGATAATATTACAGGTTGGATTAGCGAACGAGTTATTCGCGATGATATTTTGGATACTTTAAATTTGCAGTAGTGGCACAAAAATGTATTAATAAAATTTCCTGTTACTTTCTTTAAAATTCTATCTCCAGGGCCTTATAATTTAAGAGTCTGGAAGTGGGTAAGTGAAAATGTGGCAGGAAATTTTTATGTAAAAAATCAGGTGAAAAAAATATTTTTGCTATTGGCTTTATTTAGTATAGTATTAGTTTGATACCTTAGTTCTTTTCGTATCGTTTTACATAGTTTTTTACATGGATGTCATTTGATGATTATGGCATCCGGATATAAAGATTCAAAGGAGGAACCAGGATGAGCAGACAACTTTCTGAAATGAGTCTCGAAGAACTGTGGCAGTTATTTCCCATTTTTCTGACAGAGTACAAACCATACTGGAAAGACTGGTTTGAGGAAGAAGCGGCCCTGTTAAAAGAACATCTGCCTGCCGAACAGACGGTCCGTATCAGCCATATCGGCAGCACAGCCATAAAAGGTATTCAGGCAAAGCCCATCATTGACATTCTGGTGGAGATAACAGAAAACAGTGATTTGAAACGGTTTTCCCGGTACCTTACGTCAGCGGGATACCTGTGTATGTCAGAGGAAGAACAGCGTCTGTCCTTCAATAAGGGGTATACGGAACAGGGGTTTGCAGAAAGGGTGTTTCACCTGCATCTGCGCCGGGCGGGAGACAATGATGAACTGTATTTCCGGGATTACCTGAATGCCCACCCTCAGGCTGCCGGGGAATATGTAAAACTGAAACTCAGCTTATGGAAACAGTTTGAACATGACCGGGACAGGTATACCCAGGGAAAGACAGAATTTGTAAAAAAATATACCCGATACGCAAAGGAGCAGGCCCTGAAACAGGCACTGACAGAAGAGGAACAATGTCATGGAGTCAGTCAGGATTTTCCGTATACCAGGAGAAAGCAGGAGGCGTATCTGGAATAATATCAGTTTCAGTGGACATATTCTTTCTGTGCGTTTGGAGGCAATTGTTTCTGCCCGGCGGGGATGTTATTATGAAGTTCCGGAATGAGTCAGACCGGACAGATTATGACAGAAAGAATTGTGGGAGGAGAAAGAAATGACACAGAAACAGAAGTATGCTTCCATCAGCCATGTGTTTCAGACCGTGGAAGAAAAATTAGAAAAGTACCCCAGGATAGCTGAAATATTTCAGAACTGTTACCTTAATACACTGGATACCACGGTGAAATCCATGGATGACGGGACCTTTTATGTGATTACAGGGGATATTCCCGCCATGTGGCTGCGGGATTCCGCGGCCCAGGTGAGGCCCTATGTGAAGTATGCCGGAGAGGACGGCCAGCTCCAGGAGATCCTGGAGGGCATCATCGCCAGGCAGGCGAAGATGGTCTGCGTAGACCCCTATGCCAACGCGTTTAACGAAAGCGCCAACGGGGCGGGGGCGGGATACGAGGACGAGACTTTGGAGAACGCCCATGTGTGGGAGCGCAAGTACGAGGTGGATTCCCTCTGCGCCCCTCTTTATCTGGGGTATTATTACTGGAAGGAGACGGGGATCGACAGGATATTTACGGAGGAATTCCATGAGATGATCCGGGAGATCGTCCATACCTTTACCGTGGAACAGGATCACAGGAACTCACCCTACTTCTTCCGGCGCTACAACTGCGTGAAGACGGACACACTGCCCTGCAAGGGGAAGGGACGTCCTGTGAACGTCACGGGCATGACCTGGTCGGGCTTCCGCCCCTCGGACGATACCTGCTGCTTCGGCTACCTGATCCCCTCCAACATGATGGCGGTGAAGGCCCTGGGCTTCGGGGCGGAGATCTGCAGGGAGTGCTACGGGGACGAGGCCCTGGCGAAGGAGTGCGGGGAGCTTGCGGAGGAGATTCGGGACGGCATCGAGACCTACGGAGTGGTGGAGCATCCCAAGTACGGGAAGATATACGCCTATGAGACGGACGGCTTCGGCAACCACATCCTGATGGACGACGCCAATTCGCCCAGCCTGCTGGCCATGCCCTATCTGGGGTATTGCGATAAGAATGATGCGGTATACCGGAATACCCGCAGGTTCCTTCTGTCGGAGGACAACCCTTATTACTATGAGGGCAGCCTGGCAAAAGGGATGGGGAGCCCCCATACGCCCGCGGGCTTCGTATGGCATATCGGCATCACCATGCAGGCATTGACCTCCGACGACAGGGAGGAGATACTGCAGTGCCTGGACATGCTGGCAAAGACCCACGCCGGGACCAACTACATGCACGAGTCCTTCGACCCCTCCGCGCCGGAGGAGTTCACCAGACCCTGGTTCGCCTGGGCCAACACCCTGTTCGCGGAGCTGCTGGACAGGCTGATGGAAGAGGGCTTTTTCGCCTGATGTGAGGCGCGGAAAGACCGGGCGGCGGACTGGATCCAGTGTGAGGGGACATTGCCGGAAAGGGCGGGGGAAGGAGCTGGCCTCAATCCATCCCCAGCCCTCTCTCCAGAATCCTGGTGCAGACATCCGCCATGGCCTCCGGGCTTGGCGCGTCCGGCTGGGACAGCCAGGTCTCGATGACGCCAGTGCAGCCGGACACGGCGAAGGACTCCATGTAACAGCCGTCGCTGTCGGCCTGCCTGGCGGTGAAGATGCTGTCCAGCCGCTCCTTTACCAGGTTCTTCAGCCGGTTCACGAAGGCCAGATCCCCGTGGGGCCCGATCATGGTCCTGACCACCGCCCTGTGCCGTTCCAGGAAGGAGAAGATTTCCAGCAGCGTGGCCCGGGACGCATGGACCGGGGTATCCGGCTTCAGCGTCCGGTCGATGATGCCATGGAATTCCAGGAACAGCTCGTCCTCCAGCTGCGCCAGCATGTCATAGACATCGCTGTAGTGCAGATAAAAGGTCCCCCGGTTGATGTCCGCCAGGTCGGACAGCTCCTTCACGGAGATATCCTTCACATCCTTGGTCTCCATCAGCTGCATCAGACCCTGCAGCAGCAGGGCTTTGGTTCTCCGGACTCTCCGGTCCGTCTTCGCGTCTGCCATCGCATGATTCCTCCTTTTCGCTCGCCACGGGTATTTCTAAACATTTCATAAATATGCGACACTTCCCGCCGCAAATGTCCAGAAAGATACATTTCCCCCAAAACTGTTTATTGCGCTTCTCTCTGTTTCCATTATAATTACATTTGAAGAATAAATCAACTGTTGTTAAGTAAAAAACAGAAATATGTTTTATGGACGGCTGCCGGGAAACGCGCCGAGGGCTGGCAACAGAGAAAGGCAATGGCATTTTTTTATGGAAACGGAAAAAGAGAAGAAGGACAATTCTTTCATGATGCGGCTCTCCACCCTCATCGTGGATAAGCGGAAGGGCTTCTACCTGGTGTTCATCCTGTTGATTCTGTACAGCGTGCTCACCATGGATAAGGTGAAGGTCAACAACGACCTGACCTCCTACCTGCCGGATACCACGGAGACCCGCCAGGGGCTGGACTTGATGGATGAGCAGTTCCTTACATACGGCACTGCCCGTATCATGGTCTGCAATGTGACCTATGAGGAGGCCAAGGGGCTCTCGGAAGAGCTCCGGGAGATGGACGGGGTGGCGATGCTGGACTTCGAGGACACGGAAGAGTACTACCACGACATGGAGGCCCTGTTCAAGGTGACCTTTGACGGGGAGGCGGGAGACGAGACGGCGCAGGAGCATCTGGACAGCGTGCTGGAGGCCCTGTCCGGGTACGATGTGTACTATTCCTCGGACATCGGCCAGGAGGAGCGAGACGCGGCGGATCTAAGCAATGACATGATCGTCATCCTGCTGCTGGCAGGGGTGGTCATCGTGGCGGTGCTGCTGTTCACCTCCACCACCTATGCGGAGATCCCCGTGTTCCTGATGACATTCATCGTGGCGGCCATCCTGAACAAGGGGACCAATTACTGGTTCGGCACCATCAGCTTCGTCACGGATTCCATCGCCGTGGTGCTGCAGCTGGCGCTGGCCGTGGACTACGCCATCATCCTCTGCCACCGGTTCATGGAGGAGCACGAGGACAAGGAGGCCAGGGAGGCCGTGATCGTGGCCCTGAGCAAGGCCATCCCGGAGATTTCCTCCAGCTCCCTGACCACGGTGTCCGGCATGGTGGCCATGATGTTCATGCAGTTTAGGATCGGCTATGACATGGGCATCGTGCTGGCAAAAGCCATCGTACTGAGCCTGATCTCCGTGTTCTTCCTGATGCCCGGGCTGCTGCTGACCTTTGCCAAGGCCATAGACCATTCCCATCACAAAAGCTTCGTGCCGAACATCACGGCCGTGGGGAAGTTCTGCGTGCACACCAGGTTCGTCATACCGCCACTGCTGGTGGTGGCGGTGATCGCCGGGGCGGTGCTCTCCGGCAGGGCGGATTATGTGTACGATGTGAACACGCTGCAGTCCAAGAACATGAGCGAGAACAAATTCTCCGTGGAGATGGTGAACAGGAACTTCGGCACCGTGAACCAGCTGGCGGTCATCGTGCCAGGCGGCGACTATGAAAAGGAGGGACAGCTGCTGCGGGAGCTGGAGCGCCTGCCGGAGGTGGATTCCTGCATGGGCCTGGCCAACATCGAGGCCATGGACGGCTATGTGCTGACGGCCCAGCTCTCCCCCAGGGAGTTCGCGGAGCTGATCGACATGGACATCGAGGTGGCGAACCTCCTCTACTCCGCCTATGCGGTGGACGACAGCAATTACGGGGCGCTGCTGGGCGGCATCAACGAGTACAAGGTACCGCTGATCGACATGTTCCTCTTCATCTACGACCAGAAGGAGCGGGGGAACATCACGCTGGAGGACGACCTGGAGGAGACGCTGACGGATGCCTACTCCCAGATCAGCATCGCAAAGAACCAGCTGCTGGGGGAGCGGTGCAGCCGCTTCGTGCTGGAGCTGTCCGTGCCCTCGGAGGGGGAGGAGACCTATGCCGCCCTGGAGCGGATCCGGGGGGTGGCGGCGAAATATTATGGCGATGAGGAGGTCTACCTGGTGGGCAATTCCACCAGCAACAAGGACCTGAGCGATTCCTTTGTCATGGACAACAATATCATCACCATTCTGACGGCCCTGTTCGTCATGGCAATCCTGCTGTTCACTTTCCAGCCCAGGTTCTTTCAAAGGGCGGAAGAGTGGCGCGGGTTGGCTGTGGCAGTTTTTTTGACTTATATGGTGCTGGTCACCGGATTTGAGTATCGAATTACCTCCAGCATTCTGATGATGGTGGTGGGATTGCTGGGTATTCTTTTCGGCTTCCGGCAGACGGATAGAAAACTGCGGCTCTACGGGCTGGCATTGTGCATGCTGATGTGCTTCAAGATCACTCTGTTTGACTTCCGGGTACAGTCCCTGCAGCGGATTATTCTGTTCCTGGCAGCGGGAGTGGTGGCTCTGGGGATCTCCGGAGTCTATGCGTTGATGGATAAAAAGTATAACAGGGATACTGAAAAGGCAGAGTAAGTTAGACATACCGTATATATTTGGAGGAAATAATATGAGAAAGAAATTTGTTGCGGCACTGTTGACGGGAATGGCCCTCATGATGGCTGGGTGCGGAAACGCCATTCCGGAGATGACGGACGAACAGCTTCAGGAAGTGGGAGAATATACGGCCATGCTGCTTTTGTCTCACGATGTGAATTACAAGAGCAGGCTGGTGGATGTGGAAACCCTGAACCTGGAAGAAGCCGATGAAACACCCGAGACGGAAGTGCCAGAGGAACCCCCTGTTCCGGAAGAGACGCCCGCTCCGGAAAACGTGGGCATGGATCCCACGGAAGACACGCCGGTGGTGGATTTGACCGGCGATGACAACGAGGGACAGATCGCGATGAGTCTGGAGGAGGTTCTGGGGCTGCCGGAACAGATGACTCTGGTTTATACAGGATATGAGATTGCGGACAGCTATCCCCAGGATGCGTCAGGGGAAGAGTACTTTACAGTGGATGCTGAAGCCGGAAACCGGCTTTTGGTGCTGCGCTTTACCCTGCAGAATCTGGGGGAGGGGACGGAGACGGCCGACACCATAGGGAAGAGCCTGCGGGTAAGAGTATCTGTCAATGGGATCAGTGCTAACAGCCTGACCACATTGCTGGAAGATGACCTGACACTTTACCATGAAGAATTGAACCCGGGGGAGAGCAGGGAAGCGGTGATCCTGGCGGAGTATGAGACCATGAGCCTGCTGGATGTGGCATCTGTGGAGATAAATGTCAAAAATGACGATAAAAATGCAACAATTCTTCTTCAATAGAGAAATTGGCAGTGTTTACTATGCTGCTTTACCTTGATAAAATGCGGAAAACGCCCATTTTATGGGCGTTTTGGCTTCAAAAAGAAATTGTTTAAAAAATCTCAAAAAAAATTCAATTTTCATGTTGACAATGTGAAAAAGGCGTGATATACTCATAAACGTCGCTGAGGGAGACACAATTCGACAGAAAGAAACAACAGCCGAGAAAACTCCACAGCGCAGCTTGAAGTCGGAGTTCCAAACGCAAGTTCAGAACATTGACTCAGAGCAAACAATCGGAACGTAAG
>OFGE01002943.1_pt1 | contig 11954 bp, 18 predicted proteins | sample 1521681 | NCBI WGS metagenome assembly OFGE01 (sample SAMEA3504093, study PRJEB24116) | mouse gut metagenome | biome: mouse gut; feature: mouse-associated habitat; material: faeces | place: Denmark | collected 2011 | reverse complement strand
ACTTATTGAAGCGGTTCCGGAAACGGAAGCCGTTGCCTTCTACCGATAATTCAAGAGAAGTCATGACCTCACCGAAGTTTGCCGCCCAGCTGTCAAAATGATAGATGCCAAGCTGCTCTAAGGCATCCTTTTGAAGAAAGCTCTGCATGACATACATTTCGCACATCGTATTGGAAACAGGCGTTCCTATCTTTTACAAACTGAACTTTTTTCACAAGCACCTCTGTATCTGTCCACTTTAACCCTATCTTTACTGCATCTGGGTATATAACCACTCCGCTCATTTGCTCCAGTATGTACTCAACTTTGAGATGTTTATTGTTATCCATCCATACCGCTATCTCCTCATCTATGTTATCTAACACTTTATCTATCTCTGCAATATCCTCTATACTACTCTTATTAGAGGCTATCTCTGCTTTTATTTCCTCAATTTTAGCATCTATGCTTTCTGCTTTTTTACTGTATTCCTCTTTTGTGAGTAAACCATCTAAGAGGGCATCCAGCAATTTATCTTTTCTTTTCTCCTCTTTTATGAGATCTGTATCTGTGTAGCTGTTATTTGCCTCCAGAATGGATTTTTTTAATCCCTCTAACCATTTTATCCTATCTGCCTTGATAGCCTCCACATCCTCCGATAACACGACTGTAGCACGTTCCGCTATCTCCATAAGGGCTTTAGTTGTGATATTTGCATTATCACATCCAGCCTCATTTACTTCCCCCTTTTGCCCTGCTACTGCATCTCTGGCTCTTGTCATTCTTCCTTTGGTCTGTTTTGTGGAGCATACCCAAAACTCATCATCTGCATCATTCTTTTTCGTTTTCCTCCAGTATGGCTTGCCACAGCATCCACATACCAGCTTACCGCTAAAGAATGGGGATTTACCAGCTTTTTTCCCCCTTGCCCTGTCTATCGTTGTACGCTGTTTTTTGATTTCCTGTAGTCGCTCCCATTCCTCAGCCGATAGTATCGCTGGTACAGCATTTTCTAAATAAATCCATTCTGAGGGATCTGTGTAAATATTTTTCTTTGCCTCAAAATCATAAGTTTTCTGATTGAGGATCACAGTACCCACATTCTTACTGTCATATACTAAGCGTGGTATATCCTGCGTAGCCCAGAAAGAGCCTACTGTATTCCTGTAACCCCTGTCATTGAGGATTTTAGCAACCTCTGTACTGCCCTTGCCCTGTAAAGTAAGCTCACATGCTAACCGCTTTACCTTTGATTGCTCTGGATCTAATTCTACAGGATTATCTTTACCTTTGGCTTTCTTAAATCCGTATGCTTTCCAGATACTATGTAACACAATGCTGGTATCTCCTGCCTTAGCTTTTTCAAATCTGCCCTTATTAAAATTACGGAGTTTTTTATGTAAATTTCTTGAAAAATCCTCAGCAATAATAGCTTTTATCCCTGTTATAAGTGCATCTTCTGGAGAGTAAGATTTATTTTCTAAATACATAAATAATCTTTTTCCTGTCTGTCCCAGCCGATTTATAAAAAGATACCAGTCTAAAGTATTTCTCATTAGTCTCTCTTGATCTTTTATCACAACAATATCAAATTTCCCCAGCTCCATATCATCTAAAAGCCTCTGATATTCATCCCTCCCCTTAACTTTAGTACCGCTTTTTCCTCTATCCACATATTCATCCACAAGCTCCCAGCCCTTTTTTTGTATGGCTTTCCTGTTTTCCTCTATCTGTAGTTCTATAGCGTTAAGCTGTTTCTCCTCCTCTGTGCTTACCCTTGCATAAAATACCGCCCGATCTGCCATCCTGTTTACCTCCTTAAAATCCTGCATAGTCCTGTTTCGTCTTTCCTGTATAGTCTGCCAGAGCCTTATATAGCCCCCTCATAGCACTTTCTAAGCTATCGCCCATGACATCCCCATAATTATCTAAGCAATGCCCTGTGTGCCTGTATAAGAGTAAAATATCATCATTAAGGCTTTTAAAGTATCTGCTGTGTATAAATTTCTCTCTTACATCCTCCATCCTATTTGCCTCCTGCATAATCCTGTAAGGGTATATCTTCCCTTTAAATATAATCATATCCTGCCCCTCAATTTAGAGGGCTTTTTTAATTCCTCTTATACAAGCCCTTATCTTTGAGGAGCTTATCAAGCGTAGGTCTGCTTATACTAAGATTTCTGGCTAATTGGGCTTTTGATATTTCCCTAGCCATATATTTCTTATACTCAGCGTTAAAAAGCTCCTCATCTATCCGCTTTACCTGTCCTCCCCGATATTTTCCCTCTGCTTTTGCTATCGCTATCCCCTCCCTCTGTCTCTCTAAAAGGTTAGCCCTCTCAAATTCTGCTATAGCTCCTATCATTGTAAGCATGAGCTTTCCTGTCGGTGTGCTACTGTCAATATTCTCATGGTTACTAACCAAACTAACCTTTTTCCCCTCCAGCTTTTCCACAATCTCTAAGAGATCCTTTGTATTTCTGGCTAACCTTGATAGATCATGTATATGTATGGTATCTCCCTCTCGGACATAATCTAACATAGCCTGTAGCTGAGGTCTTTTTGTATTCTTTCCGCTCACCTTTTCAGTAAACCATTTATCAATGTTATACTTCTCCAGTGCCTCTATCTGTCTTTGCTCATTCTGATCTACTGTAGATACTCTTACATAGGCTATATTCGCCACAATAACCGCTCCTCTCTGGTTGTATTTAATTCACCTGTATTAAATATATCATATTGCAAAATGTAATTCTATATTTTCTTTACTTTTTGTAAAATGAATTTTATTTTAATTTTATTTTTACTGTTTTTATTCTCATCTATCAAGTAAAGTCTGAGCATACCCTGTTTTTACACTTTAGGCAAAAAGAAAAATGGGAATATGGCTTACTGCTCATATTCCCACCTTTATTCAAAATACTTTGCTCCTTACCCTATAAAGCACCACCAGATCTATATACTTTTCATATGCCTGTAACATTTCCTTTGCATCCTCATATTTAGGAAGTGCTGGATCTGATAACCGCTTTCCCTCTTTTCCTAACTCCACATACCAGTTATATATTTTTTTGCTAGGCTGATAATGCCTTGTGTCACTCTGCCATTTCTCCCAGATTTCCAGTATTACCTCACTTAACCGCCTAATTACCCTTAAATTTCCAGTCAGCTCCTCTTTCTCATAAATGCTTAATGCACTGTACCAGTTAGAGGCTCTATCTCTAAGGTTTTCAGCCATAGCATAATAATCTTTCATAGCTTGCCTCCAATCCCTTGTAATTCTGATCATAAACACTTCATTTCTCTACAGGTTTGTTTCATTGCTCTTACATTTTTCCTTTTTTGCCTCTATATTGTAAAATCTTCATTAAAACCCTCAAATCCAAAAGCTACCAGCCATCCCTCTTTCTTTTTCTCTCTTTATCCTTGTGTTTTCCTGTAGTTCCATTAAGCTAAAGAGAAAAAAAATATCATCCTGTAATATCATTCAACACTCTGGAAATTGCATTGATGCCTAACGGATCTGAAAAAAGTAACATAGCAAGTTCATTGTACTTTCTCTGTTTTTTCACAGGATCTTTCATATCCTCTATAGATATATCTGTATGTAAGCTCCAATACAGTTCTATTACATCAAAACTGTTATACAGCTTTTTCCTTCCCTCACTTTTAGCCTCTTTTAACCATCCCCTTTTAATATAATTTCTTACTGTTTTTTCTGATACTCCCAGATATACAGCTACTTTTTCTATTCCCCAATACTCTGTATTTTCCTCTATAAATTCTTTCATCCAATCGGTATCTGCAACAAGATCCTCCTCTGGAAATTCCTCATATTTAAACCCTAACATATTCATGCTATCCATCTCCGCTTTTTCTTTTCTTTCTCTTTGCTCCGATTCCCTTATCAAATTCACTATACGATCTCTCCTTGCATATACTCCGTATTCCTCACACAAATATCTACATACGCTAAGAGTATTTATAAGTGTCAAAGGTTTACCATATTTTTCTTTCCGCTTTCCTCGTTTTGAGATAAAATCTCCATCCTTTATGTGAATGTAAATATATTTCTCGCTCCTATGTAGTATTTGCATTGTTTCTTTTACAGTGAGCCATCTTTTCATCTCGCTTTTCCCTTTTTCTTTTTACTGCTCCCATCATTGATAATCCCAATAATAAGATTTTTAAGCTGTCTGTCCTGCTCCGCTGGATCTTTAATGCCTGCCAGTGCCTCTATCTCCTCTGTATAACAGGATATAAATTCTACTGCCAGCCTTCCCCTCAGTGCATCTATTACCCTCAATTTCAGTTCCATTAAAGCCCTCTGCCGTTCATTAGGGCATCTGCCATTAGCTCCCATCTGTAATTCACCCTTTCCATATCCGTTTATGGTTAAATTTCCGTTATGCTGAACATTTCTATCTTTATATGTGTCCTTTTGCTGAAAATCCTTATTTTCCCTCACTAAAAGTAAATGGAATTACTTTTGATTTATGGTTAGGATTTTTAACTGAAACAACTCCCACTTCCAAAAGAAGATCAATTATCCAGTCAAAAGTATTTATTCCAGAAATTTCCTCATTTTCTAAAAGTTTTTGCATAAAATCATCTCCTGCTTTGCGGATAGCCAATCTTTTACAAAACTCGCCTTTTGAACTGTTATTTATTTCCTCAATTTTCGGTTTCCATGCAACTATAAATTCAATAAAAATCCTTATGTTATAAGATCTGAGGAGCTGTGTTCCTACTGTGTACCGCCATACCCTAATTTAAGGTTATCCAGCATGGTATAATTCTGCTTTGCAAAACCTTGATAAGCATTTTGGATGCTCCCCATGTCTGTACCAAATTTATTAGCATTATCAGCCATATCAACCATAGCCATATCCGCTACTTGTGCTGATTTAGCTGTATCTCCACTCAAACTACTCAAAAGTGAGGCACTAAATGATGTTACATTTTCCATGTACTCATTAGCCGATAATCCTGCTGTCTGAAATGCTTTATTAGCATTTTCTATAACGGTATTTGCATCCCCCTTAAAAAGAGTTTCAACACCGCCTATACTCTGCTGTAGGTTAGCCCCCTCAGAGAGTGATTTTAATGCCCCAGCTCCAGTTACCGCTAAAGCTATGGTAGCTCCTTTGGCTAAGGTTTTTAAGGTATCTCCAATCTTTCCAAGTACCTTACTCGCACCATCTTTAACCTTAACCATAGCTGTAGCAACCATGCCACCGATTGATTTTAATTTTCCAATTACGCTTGTTACAATAGGAGTAGCACGATCTCTTATAGACACAAAAGGTCTAGCAATCGTGCTACCAATTCTTCTAAGCGTACCTCCAACCCTTTGTAATCCCGCACTGGCTCTATCCCTTATCGACACAAAAGGGCTGGTAACTATTCTACCCACAGTAGCCAGCCCAACCCTTACTCTATTTATGCCTCTGGTAGCCATATCCCTTACTCTGATTACAGGAGTAATTGCTCTCCTAACTAACCCCCCTATAGTGTTTTTAATTCTTGCTAAACCCTGTGATGCCCTATCCCTTATACGCACTATAGGAGTGTATGTAGTAGCAATCTCTCTTAGCCTTGCTCTAATGTTTGAAACAGTTTGGGAGGCTCTATCTTGTACCTCTGCCCTTGTCAGATAACGCTCATTGCTCATAGATCTTAAAGCCTGTGCAATTCTGTTTACTCTCGGAGTAGCACGATCATTTACATCTACTCTGGGGTTAGCTGAGGTTCTTCCTAAATCCTGTACCGCTCGTCTGGAGTTTTGTACCTGTCTGCTAAATTCCTGTTGCTGTCTTACATTTCTTCTCAGCCCCTCGCTCATTTGATCTCTAAGCGTTAATCTAGCACCAAACTCTCTCACACATTTCACCCCCTTTACTCAAAATAAATTTTATTTCATACTGTCTATTTTTCTCTGCATCTCTTCTCTTTCCTCCAATTCTTTCTCATAAAAAGCCTGTATTACCATAAGTTCCCCTTTAGGCATGGAATAAAAAACGGATGGTCTGATCCCACGATTTACCCAGTAATAATACATGAGATTAGTAAGCCCATCCGTTTCAATTAGTTTTTTACTTCTTCAATGGAGCTATCCTTAAAACCGCTAATATCAGATACCGCCCCATAGATACTAACAATCTCTCCAGAGAGTAAAATCTTTTTAATCAGCTCTTTAGGTGTAGGAGATCCAAACTTCATCATAAGCTCTTTATTTTTAAAGAGAGGTTTTCCGCTGTCATCCAGCACACTCTCCATAACTACAAAGATCTGGAGCAAGTTTGTATCAATATCCAAATCCTTACCCTGTATCTTTAAAGCCATATCCTGTAATTCTTCCCACTTACTAGCACTTACCGCCTGTAAAGTTACATAGAACGGAGATCCATAAACTTCTGATAATCTGGTAATCTCTATTCTCTTTGTGGGAAGTTTAATTTTATCCGTATCTCCACCTAAGAGAAGATCCAGAGCATTTACAGGTATCTTCTTTTCCTCATCCATATCCTCTATCTGAGTATTTACCATCTCAGATACCAGAGTATTCTCCTGCCCTGTTACCGCCTGTATTCCTACATTTTTCTCTGTTACCATTCCATCCATTGTTTCCATCATTTTTAATATCCTCCTAATAATTTTTTACTATGTTTAAACACAAAAATGAGGGAGGGAGATCCTATAATCCTCTCCTCTCCCTTAAATTCCTTTGTTGCCTCTTATCTAGGCTCAATCTGATCCAGATACTCATAAGTAGTAAAAGTAAACGGATGCTCTACTTCGCCCGGTGTCTGTGCCTCCCAATCAAACAAGGTAAGATCGTCAAACGATACACCATAAATAGCAATCCTCTCAGCCCCATAAGCATCGGGATCTGCCAGCTTACTAATGATTGTAAACCTAACCTCCTGCTTATTTTTCAACATTTCAGCGATCTTTTTTGATGCCCTGTCAGTAAATACCTTGTGGGTAGTAAGCGATCCTGTACCCTTATATCCTGTAGTTTTATGGTCTGTAGCCCATGTACCGCACTGTTTAATTTCCTCTTTGTTAAACTCAATCTTTGCCTGTGCCTTATAACACTCAGTTACAAGATCGCTATCTAACCAGATTTCACCAAAAGTACCGTTACATATTCTTTTACCCTCTACTGCCATCTGTTATCCCTCCTCTCTTATTCCTTAGTAATGGTAATATCCACATCCTCAATCGCATCAAGGATTGATACTGTACCATCTAAGCCAATATAAGAGCCTGTGTTAGCCTCCTTAATCGCTTGCTCATCCATATCTGAGGTATCTATACCATGAGCCTCCAACCAGATCTTATGTTTTGATACACTGATCTCCATTGTGTAATTCTCATTGATATATCCCTTACCGCCATCCTCTGTGCTAAGCTGTTTAAGGTATGCCCTAATAGCTGTAACCAGCAAGCACTTGTTATCATAACTATTAGAGTAATTGCCGATATAGCTTTTATTGATAGTGGAATAAAGATCCGTTTCGATCAGATCCTGTATAGCCAGAATTTTAATCTTTTTAAGATCCTCTGTCTCCGTTTCCGTAACCGTTACCAGAGAAGTAACTCCCCTTGCTATAACGATACGATCTCCATCGTTATACAGAGTAAATTTACCCTTATCTACCGCCTCATCTACCTCATCCTTATCCACCACAGGAATACTTGTTACCTCGCTAAGAGGTTTATATGTAGCCGACACTTTCAGATCCAGTCCAGCCAGCAAGCCAGCGATCCTACTGCAATACTGAGCCTCTGTATATACTTTATCTTCTACATTGATACAATCTGTAGCTGTAGATCCTACGATCTCAAAGTTGATAACACACTTGTTATCTGAGGCTGTCTTTGGCACAATTACTACAGGTCTTTTAGGAGTATTTTTTCTGATACCCATACACCATGTAGCAAGGGCTGTAGCCTCCTCTGTAGAAATGTCTGGAGAGCCTACCAGATAATTTACATTTACAGTTGCAAAATACTTTGTTGCCTCATTGTAATTTTCTGCCTCAGTAGGCAAGGTATATACAATAACCTTTTTCGGAGCACCCAGAAAAGCCCTCTGGATATACTCTTGATTTTCCTTTGTAAAATCAGTGGGGATCTCGTCTACACCTTTGATAATCAATGCTCCAGTGTTTTTCTCATCCTTTAAGATGATACCAACCACACCGCCAGCACCAATCTGTATAGCCTGTACCGCCTTTTTCACAAATTCTATAACTATACTAGGTAATCCCATTGTCGCAATCCTCCTTTACTAAATTTCTGTTACCGTTATATCAACCTCCTCAATGATCTCATGGTTATCTGGATGATTGATACTCTCAGTAAAATTAAGGATCAAATTACAATAGATAGCCCCCTCATTTATCCTTAGATTAGAGGTAAAGCTATCTATCTTAGCAAATCTCTCCTTTTCCTTTACTCCTGCCTTTGGGATAACTGGTACTGCCAGAGCTAAAAGAAAAAGCTCCTCCAGCCTATCCTCTACCTCATAAAGAGGCTCAGCTAACACTTGATTAGCCTCATCCCTCTCCCCAAAATATATAATCTGAAAAGTGGGGTTATTTTGATATAAAAAATAGTTTTTAATTGTTTTCGGATCTGTTATCTTTGACACAAAAAAGCTAGGTCTTTCAAACTCTCTCGGCACTTCCTGTATATATACTGGAACACCAGAATAAGCATCAGCGATAACTTTACAAACACTATTTAGTAGCCTCATAAATTACCTCCCTCTGCCTCTCTAAACGCTTGTTCCATCCATGAAACAATGAGCCTCTCAATTCTGGGGGTAGCATTTTGCATACCATCCTCTATGAAATGTTTGCCAGCCACATACCGCTCTTTTAGCATAATCCCCTTTTGACCGCTATACCGTATGTATTTCTGTCTACCTCCTGCACTCAGATAACGTACTGGCAAAAATCTCTTGTGCTGTACATGACCATCATTTACATATAAAGCATATTCTACATTAGTGCTGTACTCTACGCTTTCTGCCCCTCCTACCGTTACTGAAAAAGAAGATACTAAACGTGAGGTATCTACAGGAATAAGAGGAGCGATTTCTTCCTCCATGATATTACCTATCCTCTGGAGTAAAATTATTTTCTTTTCCTCCCATCTATCTACCAGAGCTTGAAAAGCTATTACAAAATCATCCCAACCATCTACAGAAAAATCACTATCAGTCATATTTATACCTCACTCTCTGCTAAGAGGGGTACTATCAACTTTGTACGCTTTTTGTAAGGTCTATCAGCAATAGTTTTAAATTCTGTGCTTTCCACCTTATTATCATACTCATCTTTTTCATACACATAGAGTATATCCCCCTTTTGTATGTCTGCCTCTGGATGAGTATATAAGTTTCCATCTGTGATATTTTTCTTTTGAGGCTGGAGCTGGGAGGTATTACTTGATCCATCTGTAACATGACAATCATAAGTACCAACTAACACAAGTTCCTGTTTTGGTCTGTTATATTCCCCCAGCGTTTTACTGTATCTTTTGACTTCCACAATCTTATCAAAGAGGAAAGTAACCATAAATCAATCCTCCCCTCCTGCCTCCACCGTCTTAGCGTTTTCTCTTGGAAATAATCGCCTATAGCAATAGAGCTGTTGCTTAACGGTATCTGGTAACTTATCCTCAAAATTTACGCTCTCATCAGCTAGAGTATATGAGGTATTACCCTCTGCCCCCAGCTTTCTAAAACGCTGTATAGCCAAATCCTCCATAATATTTTTAAGTGGAGCTGGAAATACATCTGCCCCACTTTCATCAATGAAATTATCTCGGCAAAAAGCCTCAATATCCTCTCTGGCTTTCTCTAAGAATACCTGTACCAGCTCCAGTTTAGGAGTGTTATCTTTGGAAAGTCCTAAGATAATTCTGCATCTATCCAAACTCTCCATAAAGATCCTCCTCTCCTATTCCACACGCTCCACACCGTAAAGAGTGGCTAAAGCCCTTGCCACCGTTATATCCTTTGTGGAGGCTTTACCGTTTATAAACTGTACACCTAAAGAGGCTACTGTGAGAAATTTATTAGAAGATGTAAAGTTATACACCTTTTCCTCCTGCTTAGCCTCTGCCTCAGTAGCCTCACTTGTGGCTGTAGCCTCACTTGTGGCTGTAGCCTCTGCTGGTGTCTGTTCCTGCTTAATCTCTTTATTTTCTGTTATCTGTTTCTGATCTGCCTCATTACTAACTTTTCTAGCCATCTTCCCTTACCTCCTTACTCTGTTTTTCCAATATTGATAATCTTAGAGCCAGCATAAGAATTGAGAAGTTTGATTGTACTCTCATTCAATACGTGACCTCTAAAATAATCTCCAGACTTAGGAAGATCCTCATAGAAAGTACCCCTAAGCTCAGCGATCTCTACCTGTTCTAAGTCCACCGTAAGCATAGCATCCGTTACCATGTGACGATCCAGCACAAGGTTAATCACACCAAAATCACTCTGGATCTTAGCAACTGTAATACCCAGCACTTGATCCATGCTGTTATCAATGTCAACCTTTACATTTGTGCCATTTTTCAGCAATCCATTTACCATACGCTTAACGCTTGCATTTACAAAAGAGAAATACTCACCGTTAGCACCATGATCCCACATCCCCTGCAAGGCATCTAAGATAAGCTCCTCAGAAAAAGTTTTCCCTGTACCGTCAATAACATTTTTGTCATTTACAAGGTTCATAAGCCCATCCATCTGTCTAGGAGTGCTGTCTGCCTCCATTGTCTTAGTACCGTTAATAAAATACCACTCCAGATCCCTCTTAGTTTCCGTCAAACGATCCGATACCTCAGACTGAAAACTGTTACCAATCCCTTTCGGATTAAGAGCCTGTGCTGTACCAGATACCTGTGTTACTTTCTCAATAATCTGGCAAATATTAGACAAGCTACCTCTGCTGGATTTAATTGCATCTCCAGCCTCAGCACCCTCTAATTTAAGAGTACCCCTTTGATCGTTTAGCTTACGCTCTCTCCATGTAACAGTAATATCCGTTGCTGGTACTGTCTGCCCCCTGCCCATCAAAAGAGTAGTAAGGGGAGTATCTGTAGGAGATACCAGCTTAATCTCCTCTGCCAGATCTATTACTTCATTCTGTAAAAAATCCGATCTTTTTACCATATCTGCCATTGTCTTTACCTACCTTTCCTTTTAATCCTCATCATTATTGTTGTGGAGCTTATTCAGCTTTTCGCCAATCATACCCTTTACATCCCCAGCTTTTTTAGCCTTATCGTAAGCATCCTCTGTTTTCTTGCCCGATCCTGTAGCTGGTGTAGTTCCTTTAAGGAAATTTGCTTTTTCCTTTTCTACTGCCTTTTTCACTTCGGCATCAAAGAGGGCTTTCATGCCCTTTACTCTCTCTGTGAGTTTTGCTTTCCGCTCCTCCTCATCGGCAATCGTGGCTAAATCCTCTACAGCAATCAAATTACGAAAACCAGCATCCAGCCCAAGCTCAGCCACAGCATCCACCACATCCAGCCTCAGCCCTTTTACAGTAAGCTCCCAGTCTTTCTTAGCCTGTGCCTCCTGCCTCTCACGCTCCTCAGCCTGTTTACGCTCATCCTCACTCATTTTTTCTTTAGCCTGCTTATCAGCCCACTCTTTTTCTTTTTTCTTGATAGCATCCGTTACTCGCTTATCTGCCATCTTTTCATACTCTTTCTGGAGTTCCGCTCTGATTTCTTCCTCAGTCTTTGCCTTTGGAGTTTCCTTACCAGTATCTTTATCTCCATTCTGAGTAGTTGTTGTGGTAGTGCTGGTATCTTTACCATCCTGCCCTGTTACCTGTGCATCTGTTGTTGTAGTGTTGTTATCAGCCATCTTTCTTTTCCTCCTTAAAATAAGTTTGGATATTGTCAATATTGGTTGACACTTTTTTTGCAAGGATATCAATGCCTAAGCA
>OFGE01002941.1_pt1 | contig 11957 bp, 10 predicted proteins | sample 1521681 | NCBI WGS metagenome assembly OFGE01 (sample SAMEA3504093, study PRJEB24116) | mouse gut metagenome | biome: mouse gut; feature: mouse-associated habitat; material: faeces | place: Denmark | collected 2011 | reverse complement strand
GTTGCCGCCGATGGCGTACATGTACTTGCCGTGGCGGGTCTTATTATAGAGGAACCAGAAGTAGACGCCCACGACGACGGCAAAGATGGCCAGGTAGGGGAGGACATTCAGCACGGAGCCCAGGGCCACCTTCAGGTAGCTCTCCTTAAACCCGCCCATGGGCTGGTTGTTGGTGATGATCTGGCACGCGCCGTAGACGATGGTCTGCATGCCCAGGGTGGCGATGAAGGGGGGCACCTTCAGCATGGAGATGACCACGCCGTTGACGGCGCCGATGATGCCCATGGCCACCATCACGATGGCCAGGGCCAGCCACCAGGGGATGTCCGGCATCCAGGGGAGCATCCGGGCGGAGTAGTCCAGGCTCTGGAGCATCATGGCGGACAGACAGGCCGCCAGGCCCACCTGACGGCCGGCGGACAGGTCGGTGCCCTTGGTGATCAGGCACCCGGACACGCCGCAGGCGATGATGAACCGGGGGGACATGTTGATGACCAGGTTTTTGAAGTTGGCGGGCTTGAAGAAGTTCTTGGTGGTCAGTCCGGTGATGATGGCCAGGGCGATGACCAGCAGGATGATCGCGTTGTCCGAGACAAACTTTTTGATGTTAAAAGACTTACTTTTCTCCATGTTTTTCTCTCCTCCTTATTCAAACTGGGTGGCCAGGGCCATGATGTTCTCCTGATTGGCCTCCTTGCCGTCGATGAAGCCGGTGACCCGCCCGTCGCACATGACCATCACGCGGTCGGACATGCCGATCAGCTCGCCCATTTCGGAGGAGATCATGATGACGCTCTTGCCCTGCCTGGCCAGCTCCGCGATGATGCAGTATATCTCATACTTTGCGCCCACGTCTATGCCCCGGGTGGGTTCGTCCAGAATAAAGACTTCCGGGTCGTTGGCCAGCCAGCGGCTGATGAGCACCTTCTGCTGGTTGCCGCCGGAGAGAGACTGGATCAGCGTCTTGGAGGAGGGGGTTTTGATGGACAGCTTGGCCACGTTGTCCTGCACCAGCTGCTCGATCTTCTTGTCGTCCAGCATGATGCCGCCGATGAGGTATTGCTTCAGGGAGGCAATGGACACATTGTCCGCTATGGACAGCACCCCCAGGATGCCGGTGGCCCGGCGGTCCTCGGTGAGCATGGCGATTCCGTTGTCGATGGCCTGCTTGGGCTGGTTGATCTTCAGCTCCTCGCCCTTGTAGGTTATCTTGCCCGTATCGTGGCAGCGCAGGCCGAACAGGCCCTCCATCAGCTCGGTGCGCTGGGCCCCCACCAGGCCGGCCACACCCAAAATCTCCCCCTTGCGCACGTTGAAGCTCACGTGCCGGAAGCTCTTGGGGTTGATGGAGGTGAAGTCCTCCACCTCGAACACCACCTCCCCGGGCACGTTCTGCCGCTGGGGATAGAGGTTGGACAGCTCCCGGCCCACCATTTTGGTAATGATGAAATCGGTGGTCAGCGATTTGGCCTCCCAGGTGCCGATGTACTGGCCGTCCCGCATGATGCTGACCTCGTCGCTGATGCGCAGGATCTCATCCATCTTGTGGGAGATATACACGATGGACACGCCCTTGCCGCGCAGCTCGTTTACAATGGTAAACAGCGCCTCCACCTCCCGGGCCGTCAGGGAGGAGGTGGGCTCGTCAAGGATGAGCACCTTACAGTCGGCGGACACCGCCTTGGCGATCTCCACCAGCTGCATCTGGGATACGCTCAGGCTGCCCAGCTTGGCCCTGGGGTTGAAGTCCAGGTGGACTTCCTCCAGCACCTTGGCCGCATCCTCATACATTTTCTCGTGGTCGATGGTCACCACGGGGCCGAACCGCTTGACTGGGTAGCGGCCCACGTAGATGTTCTCGCCAATACTGCGCTCAGGGATAGGCTGGAGCTCCTGGTGCACCATGGCGATCCCCTTGTTCAACGCGTCCAGGGGGCCGTTGATCTTCACCGGTTCCCCCTCGTAGAACATCTCCCCCTCGTCCATATGGTAGATGCCGAACATGCACTTCATCAGCGTGGATTTGCCCGCGCCGTTCTCCCCCATCAGGGCATGGACGGTGCCCGGGCGAAGCTTGAGCTGGGCGTGGTCCAGCGCCTTGACGCCGGGGAAGGTTTTCACCACGCCGCGCATTTCCAAACGATAATCAGACAATTTTCGGTCCCCCCTTGTGATGACAGGAACGGGTGCGTGCGCACACGCGCACGCACCCGTCTGAAAGCTCTGCGGTTGTCCTGCGTCAGATTACTTGAAGTCCTTCACGTTGTCGGGCGTCACCTTCACGTAGTCCACGTACACGCTCTGCTCGCCGGAGGCATAGGTCTTGCCGCCCAGCAGCTCTTCCATGCACTCCACAGCCTTGGTGGCCTGGCCCTTGGCGTCGTTGAGCACGGTGCCGGTCATGTTGCCCTGCTCCACCTCGTTCAGGGCCGCGTCCAGCGCGTCCACGCCCACCAGATAGATGTCCTTGTTCACCGTGCGGCCAGCGGCCTGGATGGACTGCAGGGCGCCGATGGCCATGTCGTCGTTGTTGCAGAACACGACCTCAATCTGGTCGCCGAACTTCGCCAGGTCGTTCTGGGCGATCTCCTGGCCCTTGTTGCGGTCCCAGTCGCCGCGCTGGAGGTCCAGCTCCTCCACCTCAATGCCCGCGTCCTTCAGCGCCTTGACGGAGTACTCGGTGCGGAGCTGGGCGTCGATGTTCTCGGGGTCGCCCTGGATCATGATGTAGGATACCTTGCCGTCGCCGTTGATGTCGCCCTTGTTGGGGGTGTCCAGAATCAGCTCGCCCTGGAAGGTGCCGGACTGGGCGGCGTCGCAGCCCACGTAGACCAGCTTGTCATAGGCGGCCATCTGCTCGGCGGTGGGCTCACGGTTGATGAGCACGGTGGGGATGTTGGCGTTCTTCACCTTGTCGATGATGGAGTCCGCCGCAGAGGTCATGACGGGGTTGATGATGAGGGCCTTCACGCCCTGGGTGATGAAGGTGTCGATCTGCTCGTTCTGCTTGTTCTGGTCGTTGTTGCCGTCCACCACGGAGACCTTGTAGCCCTTGGACTTCAGGATCTCTTCCAGGTTGTTCCGGTAGGTGGTCATAAAGGCGTCGTCGAACTTGTAGATGCACACGCCGATGGTGCCCTTGTCGCCGTCGGCGCCGCCCTTGTTGTCGTCGGCGGGCTTGCCGGCACAGCCCGCCAGCCCGGCCAGCACCAGGCACAGCGCGCACAGGATTGCTGTGAGCTTCCTCAGTTTCATTTTCATTGTTCCTCCTTTATTTTTATCAATTAGCCCCTGCCGGTGACTAATCTGCCTTGGGGGCGGAGCCGTGCTTCACGGTCTTTTTCCGATAGGCCCCGTTGCGGACGACCACGTCCAGGAACACGGCGCCCACCACGATGATGCCGATGACCAGCCGCTGTATGCCCACCTGGGCGCCGATCATGTTCAGGCCGTTCTCCAGCGTCTGCCACACCGCCGCGCCGGCCAGGGTGCCCAGCAGGATGCCGGTGCCGCCCAGGGGGGACACGCCGCCGATCACGCCCGCCGCCACGCCGTACATCTCATACATATTGCCGGCCTCCATATTGCCCATGCCCGCCTGGCCGCACAGGATGAAGCCCACCACGCAGGAGCAGAAGGCGCTGACCAGATAGGCCTTGGTGGTGGTGGCCAGCACACTGACGCCGGACAGCTTGGCAGCGTCGGCGTTGGAGCCGATGGCATAGATGTGGCGGCCCGTGCGGGTCTTGGACAGCAGGAAGAAGAACACCACGAACAGGACGATGGCAATCCAGAAAGTGTTGTAGATGCCCAAGGTGGACCCGTAGTAGAAGAAGTTGCCGAAGGCGTCCGCCGCCTCCTTGCCGATGCCGGAGGCGATGGCGTCGGTGTTGCGGTTGCCGTTGACGATGTAGGCCACGCCCCGGGCTACGAACATGGTGCCCAGGGTGGCGATGAAGGGGGGCAGCTTCCATTTGCCCACCAGCAGCCCATTGAGCACGCCGATGACCAGGCAGCACGCCAGCGTAATGAGGATGGCGGCGATGGGGTGGACGCCCATGGTCATCAGGGTGGCGGAGATCATGGCGCTCATGCCCGCCACAGAGCCGATAGACAGGTCGATGTTGCCGGTGATGAGGATATAGCTCTGCCCGATGCCGATGAGCAGGTATTTGGACATGGAGCGCAGCAGGTTCATGATGTTCTGCCCGGAGAACACCGTGGGGTTGATGATGCCGAAGGCGATGTAGATGGCGATGAGCCCGGCGAAGGCCGTCAGGGCCCCGCCCATGCCCCTGGTGCTCAAAATGCGCTTGATGGGGTTCTGCTTTCTCTCATTCATTGTCTCAGCCCTCCTCAGATGGCGATTTTCTTCTCAAACCGGGTGGCAAGGGAGAGGATTTTCTCCTGGGTGGCCTCCTGGGCGGGCAGCTCACCGGTGACCCGCCCGTCGCACATGACCACGATGCGGTCGGCGATGCCCATCACCTCGGGCATTTCGGAGGAGACGAACATGACGGCGATGCCCTGCTGCTTGAGCCGGTTCATCAGGTGGTAGATCTCCACCTTGGCGGCCACGTCGATGCCCCGGGTGGGTTCGTCGAAGATGACCACCCGGGAGTTCCGGGCCAGCCATTTGCCCACCACCACCTTCTGCTGGTTGCCGCCGGACAGGTTGGCCGCGTCGATCTCCACGTTGGGGGTTTTGATCTTCAGGTCCTCCACCGTGCGGGCGCACACCTCGTCCTCTCTGGTTCGGCTCACCACCCCGAACCGGTCACACAAAAAGTCCAGGTTGGGCAGGGCGATGTTCTGCCGGATGGACAGCTTGGTGCACAGCCCGTCCTTCTTCCGATCCTCCGGGGCCAGCACGATACCCGCCTGGATGGCGTCCAGCGGCCGCCGGATGGCTACCTCCGCCCCGTCCAGCAGGATCTGGCCGCTCTCCTTGGCATCCACCCCGAAAATGGCCCGGGTGGTCTCCGTGCGCCCCGCCCCCATCAGCCCGGCGAAGCCCACGATCTCCCCCTCGTACAAAGAAAAGCTCACGTCCCGCACCATGCGCCCGGCGTTGAGATTTTTCACCTCAAACACCTTTTTGCCCTTTTCGCAGCTCACCCGGGGGAACTTCTCCTTGATCTCCCGGCCCACCATATAGGCGATGATCTCGTCCAGATTGGTGTCCTGGAAGTCCATGCGGGTGATATACTGGCCGTCCCGCATGATGGTCACCCGGTCCACGATGTGCTGGAGCTCCTCCAGCCGGTGGGAGATGTACACGATGCCGCAGCCCTTGGCCTTCAGCTCCCGGATGATGCGGAACAGGTCGTCGATCTCCCGGGCGGTGAGGGCGGAGGTGGGTTCGTCCATGATGAGTACCCGGGCGTTGGTGGACAGGGCCTTGGCGATCTCCACCATCTGCTGCTTGGACACGGGCAGCTCGCCCACCACCTGCCGGGGATCCAGGTCGATCTTCAGATCGTCCAGGATGCGGCGGGCCTCCGCCTCCATCTCGCTGTTGGCCAGGGCGATGCCATGCCGCTTTTCCCGGCCCAGGAAAATGTTTTCCGCCACGGACAGGTGCCTGCACATATTCAGCTCCTGGTGGATGATGGCCACCCCTACCTCCTGGGCCAGCTTGGGGGTGAGGTCGCCGTACTGCTTTCCGAAGATCTCCAGTTCTCCCTCATCCCGCTGGTACACGCCGCTGAGCACCTTCATCAAGGTGCTCTTCCCCGCGCCGTTCTCTCCCAGCAGGGCCATGACCTCGCCCGAGCGCAGCTCAAAGCTCACATGATCCAGGGCCTTGACGCCGGGGAAGCTCTTGCATATCTCTTTCATGGAGACAATGACGTCGTTCATTTGCTCACCTGTCTTTCCTGGGCATTGTGTCCTGTGGGTCTGTCTAATTTAGATTATAGGCTGGGCGATGAAAGGGAGCAAGGGGAGCATTTCTTGATTTTGCGGGAGATTTTTATGCTCTTTTCATGAAGAGGATTGTATAGCATACTGGCTCTTTATGAAAGATATATAAAAGCAGAATGGCGTATTTGGATATATTGCTGTCATGGCAAACGGCAGCGACAGAAAAGCGGCCCATGTAAAAGGTCAATCGCCAGCGTGCTTTCCCAAAGGATTTGTTACGCATATGTTCGGCTTTTCTGCCCTTGATAAATCCCTAAAACAACGATAGCAGCAAGGATTCCCAAAACAAAAACCGCCATCACCGGGTAACTGACGCACATTCCAAACACATTGAAACCCTTATATCCGCCGAACACCTCTTTCATCAGCGTGACATTTGCCAGCCCGAAATCCACCAGCGCCCCAAGCCGCTGGGTCACGGTATCGCCCATGGCCGCCAGCCCCACATTCACAAACAGGATTGCAAGGCTTACCCCCGCCGTCCCTATCTGGCTTTTCAGGCGGGAGGAAATAAAACAGACAATCAGACTATAGACCGCGCCGGTAAAAATAAGCCATACGGCCCCGACCGCGGCAAGCTGCCAGACCTTCCAGGGGAACATGGATCGGGCATAGGTGGGGATGGACTGGATAGCGGCGTCCCAGCCGTGGAAACTCCCATGGGGCAGAAAACCGAACAGAAACGTGGCGGCCAGATACAGCGCGGCCACAACCGTGGAGGCGGCGAGTACGCTCAGCAGCTTTGCCGTGACGATCTTCCGCCTGCCATTCCGGGAGCTTAAAATCAGGTTATCCATGCCGCTGGACCGCTCCACTGCGAACACCGGGGCGATGACAAAGGTCAGCGGAACAAACAGAAGAAACTGCATCATATGCTCCCCCCAGTTGTTGAACAGGTTCTCCCACAATAGGGCGTTGGCAAACTCCGGCTCCCCCAGCTCTTCCAGCCGTTCCAGGGTGGCGGACAGCTCCCGATAGTCATAGGTGTCCTGCTTCCCCTGGCTTTCCAATTCCGCAATTTTCCCTTGCAGAAGAGCGATCCCATAGGGCTCCTCGGCACTCTCCGGCGGGGTGCCGTTCCAATAATCCTCCACCTGTTCGGCATAGGCGTGGTAGTTCACCGCCAGAATGGTCTCCGGCTGGTCTTTGACGCTCCGGGAGATCATCCGCTCGTCCGTGCCGTACCGGGCGCTGACTTCCTGATAGATTTTTTCCGCTTCCGCAGCTTTTTCGCTGTCAATGGGACCTTCCCAGCCAGCGGCTGATTCCTCGTAGGCACGGTAGCTGTCACTGCCGCCGATCAGGAACATGGTGGAGGTCAGACCGACCACGCTGTAAAGGACAAATAGGCACGCCAACAGCAGCAGGGTTTTCTTGTTAAGCAGCAGCTTTCGCAGTTCAAATCGAAACAATGACATGATGTTACCTCCCAGCCTTTCCAGGCAAGTAGTTGAAAAGATACAGATAGGCGTCCTCCAGCGTTGGCACGGTCTGCACTGCACCAGGGACAGGCTGGGTGTCCTCAATGATGCGGATCTCCATGCGGCCGTCCTTCGCCTTGACATTGCTGATGACCGCCCGGTTCTGGTAGTCCACCAGTTCTTCGGCGGGCATCGACCCCAGCCAGACCCGGCCCTCCATCATCTGGACATATTCTCCGCCCGTGTGGATGTGCTGGATATCGCCATACTCCATCATCATAATCTGCGCGGCAATATGCTCCACGTCGGATACGATATGGGTGGAGAGCAGCACCAGACGATCCTTGGCGTAGGCGGAGATGATGTTGCGGAATTTGATCCGCTCATAGGGGTCCAGGCCGGAGGTGGGTTCGTCCAGAATCAAAATCTCCGGGTCGTCCAGAAGGGCCTGGGCAATGCCCAGCCTGCGCTGCATCCCGCCGGAATAGGCGGCACATTTCCGTTTCAGATCGTTCCAAAGGCCGACGCTGCAAGCCAGTTCCTCAATCCGTTTTTTCGCACGGGCCTTTTCCATCCCTTTCAGCGCCGCCGAGTATTCCAGATAATCCCTGCCGGTAAAGTCGCCGTAAAAGCTGACGTCCTGAGGCAGATAGCCGATTTTTGCCCGGTATTCATCCCCTACGGCGCGAATGTCCTTCCCGTCATAGAGGACACGCCCGTTCGTGGGGCGCAGTACATCGGCCAGTATCCGAATCAGGGTGGTTTTTCCCGCGCCGTTGGGACCCAACAGGCCGTAAACCCCCGCCCCCATGGTGAGGGAAATTCCCTTCAGGACCTGGTTGCTTTTGTAGTTTTTTGTGACAGCTTCCAGTTGCAATTCCATAATCTACCTCCTGGCCGCGGCTCCGCCGCCCCGCATTCCTGTGGCAATCTTTATTGTTGAGAAGTCCGCCCGGTCAAATTTGCGGACACACAGCACGAAGAAAAACGCCCCGATCAAAATGGTGATGGCCAGCCCCATCAGCGGCGTGATGACAAATCCGCCGATTGAAAACGCCATGCCCTGTGCTGTCAGTTCCTGTGTGGTCAGAGTGTGTGCTCCCAGGGCGATATAGCGGAAAATGGAGGTGGTATAGGTCAGCGGGTTCAGATAGACGATGGGCAGGAGAAAACCGGGTATCATGGTGGTGGGGATATACGCGCCGGAGACGAAGGTCAGGGGCATCATAATCATAGAGCTGATGGTTTGAAAAGCGGGGGAGTTGCGGGAAACCGTCGCCAGAAACAGGCCGACGGCGCTGAACGTCATAGCGGAAACCAGCATCACCGCCGCCAGCAGCACAATTTGCAGGACACCCACCCGCAGGCCGAGCACAATACCGCAGATCATGGTGATAACGCCTTGCAGCGTGGCAATGACCGCACCAGACAGAATGTGTCCCATGGAGATCTGCGTCCGCGCAATGGAGGCCACCAGGACCTCTTTCATGTAGCCGCTGGAAATATCGGTCAGAATATCAGAGGAATTATTGACGCTGACCTGGAACACGCTCATGATAATCACGCCGGAAATCAGGTAAGGCATGGGGGCGTCCAGGCCGCTCATGGAGGATTTCATCAGAAACGAAAACATCACCAGCATGAACATGGACATAAACAGGGCCCCGAATACCCGCCCTTTGCTGCGGATATAGTTCAGTAAATTTCTCTGCACAATGGCTGTGATCGGATTCATTCTCGAATCTCCTTTCCGGTTATCGCCAGGAACACCTCATTCAGCGTCCCGCTTTTCACTTCAAAATCCATAATCTCGCCCCTGTGCGCCGATAAAATTTCCAACGCGGCAGACGCTTTTTTTGTGTGGAACATCAGCTTGTTTTTGTCTTTCCGATAGGGAACATCCCGTTCCTGCAACGCAGATTCCAACGGTTCGGTCTGGGCGCAGGTTACGTCCACCTCTGTGCCGGTATATTGATGCTTCAAATTCTCCGGCGTGTCGTGAGCGACAATTTTGCCGTGGTCCATAATGACGACCTGGGAACAGACCTCCGCCTCATCCATATAGTGGGTAGTCAGGAAGATGGTCATGTTCTTCTGCTTCTGGAGCCGCTGAATGTATTCCCACACATTGGCCCTGGTCTGCGGGTCCAAACCGGTGGTAGGTTCGTCCAGGAACAAAACCTTGGGGTCGTGTACCAGCCCTCTGGCAATCTCGGCCCGCCGCTTCATGCCGCCGGACAGACTGCCCACCGCCGCCCGCCGCCACTGCGCCAGCTCCACCAGATCAAGGGCAAAGGCGATACGCTCCCGCACCTCATTCTTCGGCACCTTGTAGAAGGCGCAATGATATTTCAGGTTCTCCTCCACGGTCATCTGGGCGTCCAGAGTGGAATCCTGAAAGACAATGCCGATGTCCTTCCGCACCAGACCGCGTTCCCTGGAAACGTCATGGCCGTTGATGGTTAGCGTGCCCTCCGTTTTGTCCAGGATGGTACACAGGGTATTGATGGTCGTGCTTTTGCCCGCGCCGTTGGGACCGAGGAAGGCGAAAATACTGCCCTCGTCCACGGTGAAGGAGATATCCTCCACCGCCGTAAAATCCCCGTACCTTTTCGAGAAATGCTCCACTTGTATGATTGGGTTCATGTTACTGCCTCCTACTAAAAAATGAAGTCCTATGCGGGCGAACCCGCATAGGACTTATCTCTATAGAAATCTATAGCGCCTTGGTTATTCGGTTGTCTTTTCAGGACATCACCGCCAGATATCGCCCAGTTCAATCAGCTTAGCCTGGATGCGGACGTAGGCTTTCGCGTCCTCCTCGCCCAGTGCCTCCAGCATTTTTGACACCGAACGGATCATTCCGATTCTGCGTTCTTCCACCAGGGTGACGCCCTTTTCTGTCAAGCTGACAATGACCTGCCGGCTGTCCGCCGGATCGGGAGTCCGTGTCACCATGCCTTGGCCCTCCAAGGATTTCAGCATGGCTGCGACCCTCGCCGTGGTCAGCATCAGCGCCCGGCTCATGTCCTTGGGGTATGCCCGGTTTCCATTCGCCGCAAGATAATTTAATGCCAGAACCTCGCCCCTTGCAATCTGGGACATGGCCCGCTCCATCTTGATCTGCGGTGCGGAGGCACGCATATCAATGAGCTGTATCGCCAGTTGAGTGTAGTCCATTCTATACCTGCTCTCTCCTTTCCAAATTACTAACCTCATTAGGCATTATAGCGCAGATCTTTGCTGATGTCAATATAAAAAACCGCACGGAAGCCCGCTGTAAACACTTTCCTTTGGCACCGCGCCGTGATATAATAGCGCCGCGAAGCTTTGCATTCATCCGGCCAGTTCGCCGGAAGCGGGAGGGAAAAACATGGACGTGCTGAGTTCAGAGTGGCGCGATCGCATCGCCCACTGGATACGGACCTTAAAGCAGGACTTTTATTCGCCTCTGGGGGAGATCGGCTGGGAGGCGTTCCGCACACGGGACCATCTGAGCTCCCGAGAGCTGGAAAGCTGTGAGTTTGTTCCGGTGAACCCCGGCTTTACCTGGGGGGAAACCTGGGAATACTGCTGGTTCCGGGGCCGGGTGACCCTGCCGGAGGCGGCCCAGGGAAAGCGGATCGTCCTGAACCTGTCCCCCGGCGGGGAGTCCACACTGTTCGTCAACGGCAGGAGCTTCGGGACCTACCGGGCCGACTGGGTCAGCGAACCCCACCACTACCTGGTGGACAACGCCCTGACGGCCCAGGGGCGGGCCGGAGACTGTTACGAGGTCCTCATGGAGACCTACGCAGGGCACTATTACCCGGATATGGGCCTATGCGCCACCGGCCCGGTGCTCCCCGGCGCCTATCAGGACCCCCTTCCGGAGGGGGCCCGCCGGACCTTGGGGCAATGCACCTACGGCGTCTGGAACGAGGACGCCTACCAACTGTACATGGACGTGGACACCCTGTCCAAATTGCTGGACGTGCTGGACAGCGGCCTGCCCTTGCGGGAAAAAGGCTATACGCTGAAAGCAGATTACTCCAAGGCCAGCGCAGCTAACGCCCTGGACGGCGGACACTTCCCCGCACCAATGGCAATAGAGCCGGTGAATATCACCGCTGATGGCAAGGCCCAATGCCTGCGGGCCACCTATTATAAAGACGGCATCCGCAATATGGTGGGCAACACCATTGACCGCAAAACCTGTGTGGCCGGACAAATCCGCATGAACCGGCTGGGCGGGCTTTATGGACAGTGTACCCGCTGGGGCATCTTTGATCCTGATGGTAAAGCCCCCTGCCTGACGGCCTCCGCGGGTATGGGCGGCGGGCACGTTTCCATGTGCCCTATCCGAGTCGGCGCCATAGAGTGCCGCACTGGAACCGAAAGCCAAAGCCGCCGGGTATATTCACCAGAGGGAAAAAGTACGGCTCTGTGCGCTGGCGAGGGTGGGGCCGGGGCCAGAACCGGGCTTTACGCCGTCCCCTCCCCGCTGGACTATGCGCCACCCCCAGGTACTGTCGTTCGCATCACCGGCCACAACATCCGCTGCGCCCGCCAGGACGATGGCGGAACCATGCAGGGCTATGATCTCCGACCTGTCCGACTTTGACCGCAGCC
>OFGE01002938.1_pt1 | contig 11966 bp, 9 predicted proteins | sample 1521681 | NCBI WGS metagenome assembly OFGE01 (sample SAMEA3504093, study PRJEB24116) | mouse gut metagenome | biome: mouse gut; feature: mouse-associated habitat; material: faeces | place: Denmark | collected 2011 | reverse complement strand
ACCGCAAATTTAACACTTTTCCAAAAATTCATGCACCGGCATTTCGATTTGAGCCGGATTTCCGGCTAACGCCGTTGTCCTGCTCGATAGTTCCTTTGTGTCGGCCTTTGACATTCTTAACGCCGTCAAAGGTGACGTTACCGGCTTTATCGATACTCACTTTGCCGCCACCCTCGACAAACTCGATAACCCCGACACCCTCATAAGCCGCTGCGGTCTTGGTGGTGTCGGTATCTGTCTGCTTGCGTCCGGCGGTGTCGGCTACCGTCTTGGTAGTATCGACATACGACTGGGCGGCGTTGAGGTCGGTGTTCGCCACTATCTTTTGTGTACGGCAGGATAACAGACCCGCCGCCGCGCCCATGGCAACAATGCAGCATAATCCTGTCCTTATCATAGCTTAAGCATCTGGTGTCTGAGGTCCGACGGGTCGTAGCTTATGTGCACCCACGAGAAGCCTTTTTCGTCAATGAGCTGCGTGAACGGCAGGGCGAGGTCGAGGACGAGTTGGAACAGACGGCGGTTGTCGGTCTTGTTGCCTGTAGTGACGTCGGCGGCCATGCCGCGCATGTGGTGGGACGTACGGCTGCCACCGACTACCCGGTTCAATTCGGGGCACCTGTAGCCACTGGTTACGGCCAACGGCTTGCCCCACGCCCGGCGAAGCGGGTCGAGCACATTGTCGACGAGCGCTGCCACGTTGCCTTTGAGCCTGTCGGGGATGCTGTTGTCTATGGCGTGACGCGTAGCGGTGTCGCTGCGCTCGAATTCCTGGAATGTAAAGTGTTTCATGTGATATGTTGTTATGGTTCAATAATCGCTGGGCGGCACTCTGTCTGCGCAGCCCCGTTTGTGGCATTTGCGCACCTCTGCTTCTCTGAGCTGCAGTTCAACTTCATGCATGCGGTGCAGGGTATCGATGTGTGCGGCCTGCTCTTTCCGGAGCTCCGCATACAGGGCGTCCACTTTGGCGTCCCTCGCGTTGAGGCGTTTTTCGTAGTAGTCTATCTGCCGCTGACTGTTGTCTATCTCTGCCGCAGCGGCTTTGGCGTTCTCCCCGCGGGCCACGGCATGGCGCGACGTCCACCATTTGCCTGCGTGGATGATGCCCTCTATGCCGCCCACTGCGGCTATTACTGCTATTATGTTTTCCATTGTCATATGGTCAGTGTGTTATGCTTATGGTGGCCGAGCCGAGTTTTGCCGAGCCGGTCCCTGTGCCGATTTGCAACAGGAAGCCTGTGCGCAGTTTTTCGGAGGCGAGTGATGTCTGTACATGGTTTTGGCTGTCGACGCGCAGGCAGTTCCGCGGCCATGATATGACGAACTGCGCTGTCTCATTCGGGGCGAGGACTATGCCGCCTGCATCGGTCATGCGGTTGCCGGCTATTTTGAGCACCGATGCGGCACGCATGGCCGGTGTGTCGTGGCCGGCGAGGTTGTCCTTCACGATACAGAACACCGATGCGGCGGGGATATCAAGGGCCGTGGCTCCGTTTGCGACTGAGATTCTGAACGACACAGTATAGTCGCTGCCTACATCAAGGTACCGGTATTCGTCGCCGGGCTTGTGTATGCCGTTCAGCGGGTCGTAGTCGGCAACGAGAGCGCCGGTGAACACGCCGCCCGCACTTTTGACGCCCGCACACACGCGCTCAAATGCCACGCTTGCGGGGACGGCTTCGGCCACGATGATGCCACCTTTCAGCGGCCGCTCCGATGGCAGCGCCATGTAGCGCACGGAGCCCGACAGGGGCTCGCCTAACTCGGGCTGCGGTGCCGTGCAGCCGCACATGAAGTATGTAAGCTCGCCGAAGCCGAGGGCGAGCAGGAACGACACGGGGACGTGTACCTGCGGCGCGGCATCCTGGCCGAATGTCGCATTGCCGGTGATGCACCGCACATAACGGGTGGAGCCGGGGCCGTCGAACATGATTAAGACGCACGGATAGTAGTCCGAGAGGATGTCAAAGTCGGCGAGCGTGAGGTTGTCGGCGGACACGATGGTCGACATCGAAGTGCCGAACCGGAAGTCCAGCGTGCCGCCATTGTCGGCAGGGCTTATCCGCAGAGTGCCGGGAGCGCTCACGGGCGGCGACGACCGCGTGTCGTAGCCGTCGAAGTCGCTGGGGCGGTAAGGTTCGTCAATGCCGCCGCGCGGGGGCGAGTAATTCCATTTGCCGCGCATCCACGCATCTTCGCCAGGCATGGCCACAGGTTCGGGGGGCACGAGCCCGTAGCCGGCTTCCCGCAGCCGGTCGGGGGACAGAGGCCCCACCGACGGATGGCGCACAGGCTTGCAGCGTGCCCACATGTTGATGCGCCGGTGGGTGTTGCCGCAGAGATAGCCTATGTCGCGTCCGCGGCCGGCGAACTCTATGCCGAGGGCTTCGGCTATGTGGGCTATGCGCAGCGGCGCAGTGTATTTTTTATAAGGTATGAGCGCCATTTTTGTGTTGTTTTTTTTGTTCGGGTCGGAGATTTGGTGTATCTTTGTAGTGCTTCCCGCATGCATGCGCTGTACTAAGCGGCACCAGCCGGTATTTACAGAGATGCCCCGCGGGACTTTTTTTATCCTATTATTTTTATCCTGGGGGGCTCTCCCCATTTCGGGCTCCATACGTATACCCATTCGCTTACGTAACCGCGCATCGTGCGCCGGCGTACGCGGTACACGCCGACGGTGGAACATGACGAAGCGTTCGCCCATTTGCGCAGACGGCCGCATCCTGTTCCGTCAGGCTTGGCCACGAAGCGGCGGCGGCGCTGCACGTCGAAGCCGTTCCACCACTTGTGGTGGTCGGGTACGGTTCGATTTCGGAGCAAATCAAGCAATTCCCCATATGTCGGTTTGTGCACGTTGCGTGCGGGCACGTATTCGCGGTGCTCTCCGATTCCGCCGTTACGCGCGCCGCTGAGGAACTTGACGCCGATAAGGGCCGGGTACATGCCGGTGATGTCGACTATCAGGACATAATCATGGCCTTGTCCCGACAATGTAAGTATGCCGTCTGTGTACGATGTGATTCTCACGCCCGAGCCGCCAACGACAGGGTTTCCCAAGGCCATACTTGTGCCATCAGGGATGCGGTATTGCGAGATGTCGAATTTCAGGCCGTTTGTCCCGGGTATAACATGATTCGTCAGACGCACTTTCGCACATCCCAGGTTTTTGTACACGGCGCCCGGCTCAGCATTAAAGGGGATGATTCCTTTGTGCAGCCCGCGAGCGAGATTGCGGTTGTACAATGCTTTTTGCCTGTCGGATTTTATCTTTGCCTCGTTTATCGCTACGCCGGACATTGCCTCTTTCGCATCGGCCTGCGCCGTGGTGGCTGCGGTCTTTGCGGAATCGGCTGCGGCTTTGGCGATGTCCGCTACCGCCCCTGCATTGTCGGCCGACGTCTGCGCGTCATCGGCAGATGCCTGCGCGTCGGTCGCCTTCTTGTCGGCTGCGGCAGCCGCAGTCTTGGCCAAGGCGGCATCTGCCTGCGCTTTGTCCGCCGCTCTGCCCGCAGTGTTTGCGGTTATCTGTGCGGCCTTTGCCGCATTTTCGGCGTCGGTGGCTTTTACCATGACATCCCGTGCAGCGGATATGGCTGAATCCGCCGTACTCTGTGCATTGGCTGCGTCAGCCACGGCCTTGTCGGCCACGGTGCCCGCCCCTTCAGCTGCAACCATAGCGTCGTCAGCGTCGCTCTGCGCAGCTGCGGCTGCCTTTTTTGCCGTGTCGGCGGCTATCTGTGCGCTGTCGGCTGTCAGTTTTGCCGATGTCGCTTTGGTTTCGGCGCGTTCGGCTGCGGCGTTCACGTCGGCTATCTCGCCGTGCATCTGCGCGCCCAATACCGCGCCGAGCGCCTTGCCCGAGGGGTCGTCACCCTAGTCGGTAAGCAGTTCCACGCTGCTGCCGGGTTCGGCGTCGGGCAGGTCGGGGCTTCGCCCGAGAACCGAGACGCCGCCCTCAGTATAGACATTGTAGGGGGTGTAGATGGTGCCCGGATGGTCGGCATCCTCACGCCACATCTTGCTTATGCGTACCACTTCGTTTTTAAGAGCCGCTATTTCGGCAGCCGATGCCCCGCCGGTGGATTTCACGGACGCGGATACCCCCGACGACTCCCGTGGTACACGGCGCGAGCGCACATGGAATGTTTTCTTGTCTTTATTCATATTCTATACCTTCGTAATTTTCGGGTGAAAGTTCGCAGAGAGTGGTGTCGGCCTCGGCCTCGCGCAGGCGCTCCACGGACCCCGTGCGCATGAACTCCATGCCGGGGGAGGCGGCATCCGTGAACAGGCGGTAGTCGCAGTGCAGCCCCGTCGTGCCCCTCAGTGTGGTGTGGCGCGAGGCATGCTGCGAATAGGCGGTGCCGATGAGCAGCCGTTCGGCAGTGTCGGTCACTCCCGCGCGGGTGTACAGGCTCACGGGCGATTTATCGCTGCGGCGCAGCAGGACGCCGCGGGCACACGGCATGCCGCCATCGTCGCTGCCTATGTCGGTGGATATTTCCAGCTCCTCCTCCGCCTCACGAAGCAGCCATGCCGAGTACTCGGCGTCGCCCGTGGACTCGTCGTCAAGGTCGCGACCGGAACTGTCGCGCAGCTCCACACGCGGGTCTTTGTACAACAGCCAGCGCAGGGGGTGGCCGTCCACACCTGTGAAAGGACGCGGCATTATACCCGGTATATCAAAAGGATTCCATACATGCCCGACACCGGGATACACCCCGCCCATGACGGTGAGCTCCAGCCATCCTGCCGCAGGAGGCGGCTGTATGAACTCCCCGTTGCCGCGCTTGCTCCATATTTCGGGGAGCTCGCCGGCGTAGGTGGAAATACAGTGGCGGTTTGTAGCCCAGCCGCCGAGTGCGGTTTTTTTCTCCCTGTCGCCGTTATCGTAATACGCCAGCCACATGCTCTCTCCGGTGGGGTCTTTGCCAGGGTCATAATCGCCCGGCACCCATTCCCCGCCGGTGCTTATCTCGCCCTTGCGCAGCACCTTGACATTCTCGTAGTGGTACAGGCATTCGAGGCTGCCGCCGTCGGAACTGCTTAGGAGGCGCAGACGCACCGGCACGAACGCGAAATTTGTCTTGTCAAATGCCTTAAGTGCTTTTTCCTCGGATTCGGACGAGCGCTCGAACGGGTTGTACAACACGTCGCACAGCATGTCGAGGGTGACGCACAGCCGGTAGTCGGAGTGCGGGTTGCGGCCTCGGCCGCCTTTGGTAAGGTCGGGCACATAGACGGGGCTTGTACGCATCACCTCCCACGTGTCCCCGAAGCCGTTGGGCGACGTCACTTCCGGGCGTCCTGCAGGTTTATGCCGGAAAGCGAAAAGAGCGCCTGCGCAGTCGCCCCCGCTGTATGCGGCATGGATTTTGAAAAGATGAACGGCATTGCCGAGCTTCACATCCGAAGATACGGACGCCGCGGGACCGTGTTCGAAATCGAAGCCGGGCAGATTCCGTATGCCTCCGAAGCCATCGCCGAGCGTGTCTGTCTTGGGCAGTACGTCCACATTATATGTTTCACTGCTTGCGAAAGCGGCATCATCGGGGTCTATGCTCCCGTCGAGCAGCTTGCCTTCGCCGGGGACATCGGGCGAGAATGTCACCTTGACGTTGTTGTACACCTTGTCGACGCCCAACACCGCGTCGGTGCCGTCCCACCGGATGCGTTCGCGGAGAGCCATGCCGATGTTGGCCAAATCGTAGACGTAGACAGTGCCGGCGCGCTGCTCCGCTCGCAGTCCGAACGGCCGCAGCAGAGCCTCCAGCGTTTCGGAGAGCGTCCACGGCTCGCCGTCGGAGTCGTAGAAGCGGTCGGCGTTGACAAGCACGTCGTCGATGAGCGGACGTCCGCTGTCGGTCTCGCCCTCGCCGTAATGCACCCGGGTGCCTATGTAGTAGCGCACGGGCATTTCGAAAGCCTCGTCGGCCGACAGGCCCCGCGCGTAGCTGCGCAACGGGGCGAGGCAGGCATCGACGGCCGTGCGCAATGTCACATGGCATCCCGAAAGCTCCCATTTCAGACGTTTCAGCGCGCCGAGGTCGCTAAATGTAAGCGTCACGTCGTAGCCCTTTTCGTAGCTGTACGGCTCCTCGTACAGTTCGGTGTCGAGCAGCCCGGTCCAGTACAGCGACTCACCGCCGGACTCTACGTCGCGGCGGTACACCTCCGCGCGGTATTCGCACGGCGCCGTGCTGTAAAGTCCGGCGAAACGCCGGTCGGTGTCGCTTTCGAGGTGCAGCGTCAGCGCCGAAGGGCACAGGGGCTCGAGCTTGTCAGTGGCAGGCCATTCTATCTCGGCGGGCGAATCGGCAGGAAACGTCAGATGGTAGTCGGCGAAAACGCTCTTTGGTTCGGGACCGTAGATTTTCACGCGCCACACCGTGCCGTCCACGGCCATGAAGCAGTCGTCGTACTGACGGAAATATATGCGGTCGGTCATATGCGGTTGCGGTAAAGGTTGTTCAGGTTGAGCACTCCCGCGAGGTCGCGCCCTTTTATGCGCACGGTCACCTCGCCGCCCACTGCGGGCGCGGGATTCAGCATACCGCGCAGCGTGTCGAGCGGGGCGACGACTTCGGGGTTATTCGACGCTCCGGCATACTCGCCGAACAGGCCTAACGTGGGGCCGTAGGCAATGCCGCCGTCGGCGAATTTCGGCACGGACTGGCCTATGGAAGCCACAACAGAGGCCGCGCCCCCGGCGAACACAGAGCCGAGCGCGAACCCTGCAAAGGGGATGCTTGCATGGGCGGCGTAGAATGCGGCGGCGGCAACTTCGAGGTAGCTGGCGGCGGCTTCCTTGTTGGCGGCTATCACGGGCAGCTGGGCCTCGGCGGCGACAGGCGCAAGAGCCATGTTCGCGAGCTGAGCACCTGTCGACACGAGCTGTGCGGCGGCCTTCTCCTTTTCCGATTTAGCGCTGTCCTGCGACAGACCGCCAATGCCCTCGCGAAGTTGGTTTATGGTGGATATGACACTTGTTACCCCGTCGAATATCTGCAGCAATCCGTTGATCACACCCTGCACTTTTTTCCACGTGTTTTCACTCTCCTCCATTGCATTGTCAATGCTTTCTATGCCGCCGGCTATGCTCTGGATGCCATCCCATCCCTGACGTATCGCTGCGAAAGTGTCGATGCTGTCGCGGCGCCACTTTTCGTATGTGGCTATGAGGCTCTCGATTTCGGCGCGCTGCGTTTCAGTCACGGGGTTCTCCATGTCGGCCAACCTTTCGCGCAGGTCGTTTATCTTTCTCGTGAGTTCGTCGAAACCCATGCCGCGCACGCGTATCTTATATTCTTTTTTGCTGAGCTCGTTTATCTTCGATGCCTCGCGTAGCATTTCAGGCAGTTCCGCGCCGAACGACCTCGCGTCTTTCATGCGCTGCAGCTGCTCGATGGCGCGCTGGGCCTTTTCTATGTCGTCAGACGACGAATACGTGTCCTGCCTGCTGCGCCAGTAGCTCATGGCCTTGTCGATGTCGCGGTTGTTTTTCAGGGACGCCATGTCGGGCGGCGTGGCCAGTGCGGCGTCGAACTCCTCAAACTTACGCACCAACTTGTCAAGTTCCTCTCTGCGCTTTATGAGGTCGGACTTCTGTTCCGCGCCTGCCTTTTGAAACAGTTCGTTGTTGTAGGCTATCTCCTCGTTGAGCTGCTCCCATGTCTTGATTTCCTCAAGCATCAAAGGCACATGCTCTTTCTTTTTCTCATCGATGCCGAGCGCCTCGCGCGAGACTTTGATATGCTCGCGCGCCACGGCGAGTTTTTCGCTGAGGGTCTTTATGCGGTCTTGGTCCGTTTCGTCGACTGCATGCAATGCCTCTACAAGGTAGCGCTCATTGTTCAGCCAGTCATTGAGTGATTTTGCGTTCTCTTTGTATTTGAGCGACTTATTTCCCCCGTCGCCGCCTTTGCCGCCACCGTCAAATTTTATTTCCGCCATTTCGGCGAATACGCTCTGCAGCTCCTCCTGCAGCGTACCGCGTTTCTTTTCCAGGCCTTCATATATGGCGGACCTGATTTCGCCCTTTTCTGGCATCTCGAATTCGGGTTTGGCCACCACTGCGAACGGCTGCTCGAAATCCGTGCCTTCGGTGGCTTCCTGTATGAGACGCCGCGGGTCGGAGAGGCGGCCGAGTTTCGTGGGGTCCAAAAGCTCGCGTGGCGGCACGGATGCGTTTTTAAGGTCGCGTCGGTCGGACGCGGGCTTCTGCTCCGGGATATTCGCAGCCGGCGGCTGAGGCCTGCCGTCGGGGTACATGTCGTACTGCTTATGCTCTATTTCGGCTATTTCGTTGGCAATCGTACGTGCCCGTGCTTCGAGGGTCAGCTGCCGGCAATATGCTTCGCTGTTGCGTGTGAGGGTCTTGTACCAGTCCGACACGCTGCTGTAGCGCCCCATCGTGTCGCCGTAGATGTTATTCATTTCCTCGGCGAGTCTGCGTTCGGCTTCCTTGCTGCCCTTGAATTCTTTCAATTTGGCGATGTTGAGGGCGAGTGCGGCCCGGGAGTCTTCTATGGTGCGTTTCTCCTGCTGCCGCGCCATCTCGGCCTCGTCTATTCCCGCGGCCGCTCGTTTCTCGGCGTCCGTGAGTTTGTCCGTCGAGTCGGCGGCATCGTCGGCGGAGTTCATGAAGTACTCTAACGCGGTGGTGAGAGCCACTACTGCGGCACCCACGACCGTTGTTATCAACAGACCTTTTATGGCCACCTTCAACGAATGCGTGGCTATCGCGGCCGCTCTCGCACTCCACCCGTATTTTGTAGCCGCCGCCGATGCCGCATTGGCTGCTATTTCATTGGCTTTAAAGGCTACGCTTGCAGGAATCAGTCGCTTGATAAGAAGGTTTGTGCCGTCAACAAGTCTTATAACCCCCGTAGTCATGGTGGTCAGTTGCGAAGCAAAGGCCACATATGGCTGCACGCTCATGGCCACCGCCCCCCAGCCTTCCTTGACATCGCCGAGGGCATTCGCCTGCTGTTTCAGTTTTCCGACATCGGTTTTCGCAACCTCGGCATTCATATGGCCTACGTTGTCAGTAATGATTTGCGCAAGCATTGCCGAGCGTTCGCTCTCAGTGCCGTACTGCATCACCTTGGCCTGGGCTTCGCTGAAGGTGATACCCACACGTTTGAGCGCAGATGTCTGCCCCTGCATGGCCTTGCCCATAAGGTTCGCCACGGCGACCGCGTCATTGCCTGTCGCTTTCAGACCTTTCTGCTGCACAAGCAGGTCGTTCATAGCAGGCAGCAATGTCTCTATGCTCCTGCGCTGAGTCAGAAACGTGGCTATCTGCTGCGCTCCGGCCAGCTGAACCTCGTCGCCCACCACTCCGAGTTTTTGTTGTTCGCTCGCGAGTTTCTTTATGGCGTTGATATCGGCATCCGTGGCCTGCATGCGTTGGCGCATCACAGTGGCGAGCTGAGTCTCGGCCTGTATCTGAACCCGAAACGGTAGGTATGTTTTTTTTCCATATTATGTTTTTTTCTACCGTTAATATTGAATAACGGATACTTAAGTAATGATGTGAAGGTAGGGAAATCGGCAATTTTTAGCCGGTTTCCCTACTTTCTGAGAAGATTCTATTATTCGAGAGTATGTGAAATGTCCAGCCTTAGCGGATCCATACTTTTTCAGTTTTCTTTCCGCTTTTCCGGATATATATACCGGGAGTAAGGTTTCCCTTGTTTACCTTCATCCCTTGCAGGTTGAAGTATTCCTCCTCCCCATTTTCTCTATCTACGGCAATATCGTCGACACCTGACTTACCGCTGATGGTATAGCAGAAACGGAACTCCTTGTTGGCATGACCATAGGTATAGTCAATACCATAAGTTGTGTCACCGATTGCACCTGTTTCAATCGTAATGTAATACAATCCTGCTTCAATAAGAGGATTGGTAAAAGTGACTATGACAGTCTTGTCATCATCAGGTGAGACAGCGATTGAAGAGATAGGATTGCTTACGTATTTACTGTCCTTATACATGAAGGACTTCATGGCAATCTCTTCATTAACTACTATCGGGACATCAAATGTAATCCTAGTCTCAGAGACTTCATCGTATGTTTCGTATGACTTCGGATCAATTTCTATAGGCTCAAGATCATAGAACATCTGATATTTACCGGAAATAGTGTATTTCACCTCAAAAGAAGGATTAGTATGCCCGACAGTAAAGTTTTCTCCGTATTCGGCATCGCCAAATACTCCCTGAGGGAATGAGAATGTGTATTCTCCATAATTTACAATTTCACTATCAATGCTGATAATAACCGAATTAGCGTCTGCTTCATCAACAGTAACCGTGCCTTTACCTATTCCTTGAATATCCGAAACATGCGCTTCATTAATCGATACGGGAGAGGCGAATATGAGTTTAAACTGGCTCAATCTATCAAGTGTTTCGCCATTGGTTGGTTCAGACTTAATCAAATCAAAATCATATTCAAGTTTCTCATCATTAACAATTGTGAAATTGTATGTTAGCTCAGGGTTGGAACGTCCATTGGTAAATTCATGCTCAGAATAAACTTTATTTCCAATAATTCCCTTAGGGATAATAACAAGATATTCTCCCGATTCATTCAATGGTGTTTCAAGCTCAATGATATAATGCCAAGCATTATCTCGTTGAACGTAATTCGATGTGGATACTGCAATTACATTATCTCCTTTTTTGATTTGTATTGGGTCGCTAATATTAGGGTTTTCATAAACTTCTGATGGACAATACAGATCTATCGACTGGATTTCAGTTATAGGAGTCTCTCTTGGAATAACTGAAACACTTTCAGGAATAAAGTCATACGTAATCACTTTGTTGATACCACAAATCGAAAACTCGAAGTGACCTATAGAAGAAGAATAGTGGCCGTCTTTACCCTCAATTTGATTAAAAAGAGCAAATGTGTGTTCATCATCCACAGTGAGATAATTAATTGCATCATATGCTTCAATTGTAACAACCACAGGTTTTAATTCTGAGATTAAATAGTCATTGATGGAATCGTCCGGTGTAGCAGCAAAAACATAGCCATCCGCATATATTTGAGGCTGGAAGGTGATTGTCATGTCTTCAGCATTTACTTCACCGACTAAAGTATAATCATCAGATGTATCAAAAAGACCACAGAAATCTTTAAGGAGACCATGTAAAAGGACATGGTTTTCATCGAGCCTAGTTACATAGGGACGAATAATGTAATTAGAATTACCACCACTTGTCCCACCCCACAAGTCTATTTCTTCCCCTTCTTCCCAGTTGTAGTCCACCCAATATTCTGATGGATCTAGAGATGACTCTCTAAGATCGTATCCATAAAAGGTGTAATCATAGTCAAAGGGAATTAGAATGCGGGACCATAAATCCTCAATGCTCTGAGCATTCCCGGTGAAGGTTACAGCTCCAGCCAAAGCAAAGCCGCAAGCTGCGAAACGTAGGAGTTTTTTCATACTCGTTGTTGTTTTTAGTTAATATTAAAAAATAAATATTCCCGATAACGCTTAGTGAGGCGATAACGGGAATAGACAGAATTATAGTTGTTAAAAACAACTTACGAGGTAAGAAGTCAGACAACCTAAGCCCATAGTCCCGTAGGCGGTATCACTTGGCGAAAATGGCAGGTCTTCTGACTTATCCCGGTTCAATCGCGCCTTCCCAGTCGTTTGGTGACCAGTGGCAGGTTGCGAAAAACCTTGTTCAATAACGAATTTACATCACTATTAAACGGGGAAATACAGCAGCGGGTACTGTCGAGGAATCACACCTCATTCCCTTTTGATGCTCCTTCACGCCTCCACTCCTGGACGGCAGAGCAACCATTTCAGCCGCAAAATTACAAAAAATAATCTTCCCCACCAAATAAATTCCTTTTTAACGTGCCGCAAATCCACGGCTCTTTCATTTAAAAAGTCTTGTGCTTCCGAAAAGCCTTTTATTTTATAG
>OFGE01002933.1_pt1 | contig 11986 bp, 11 predicted proteins | sample 1521681 | NCBI WGS metagenome assembly OFGE01 (sample SAMEA3504093, study PRJEB24116) | mouse gut metagenome | biome: mouse gut; feature: mouse-associated habitat; material: faeces | place: Denmark | collected 2011 | reverse complement strand
CTTCCGCAAAACGCAGTTTTGCGGCAAACGGGTCAAGGGCGGAAAGCCCTTGCGGGGGCTGGGGCGACGCCCCAGGGTTTTAAGGTTACCGGTTTACCATCAGCTTTTTCAGCGCGCTGTTCAAATCCTCCAGCGTCAGGCGGTACATGTCGAAATCCTTGTGTATGATATCGTATGTTTTTGCCCACCAGCCGCCCCAATACGGCCGTTCGGACGGGTTCAGCCAGACGATATGCGGGTATTTCTCCCGGAACCGGTTCAGCCATTCTATGCCGGGCACGTTGTCGCGCGCGCCATAGGAATAGTAACTGCTGTTCAGCAATTCGGAAGGCTCCATTTGTGCATCGCCCACGATGATTACTTTGTATTCGCTGCTGATATTGCGCAGTATCCATTCTGTTGAGATGGCCGAGCCGGGGCGCATACGCGGGTCTTTGAATACCTTGGAATAAATGCAGTTATGGAAATAAAATACCTGCAGATCCTTGAAATGGTTGGATTTGCTGACCGCCTGAAACAGCGCGCTGCACATCCTGCTGTAATAATCCATGGAACCGCCGCTGTCCATCAGGAGCAGTATCTTTACGGTGTTTTTGCGCGGGCGCTCATAAACGACCTTGAGATTCCCGGCATTATCGCAGGTTTCGCGGATGGTGCCGTCAATGTCAAATTCCGTGCGGGCTTCATCTGCTTTTGCGGAAAACTGCCGCAGCCGCCGGAACGCCATCTGGAACTGCCGGATATCGAGCGTGTTGTCGTCCCGAAAATCCCGGAATTTCCGTTCCCCTGCAACCTGAAATGCCCGCCGCTGGCCGCCTTCGCCGCCAACGCGTATCCCGCGCGGGCTGAACCCGCTGTTGCCGAATACGGAAACGCCGCCTGTACCGACCCAATAGCTGCCGCCGTTATGCTCCTCTTTCTGCTCTTGCAGACGCTCCAGAAACATGCGCTGGATTTCTTCCTGCGAAAGCCATTCGTTCTGCATGGCGCGATCCATGTCAAACTCCTCGCCGGGCTTTTCTTTGGGATTTTCCAGCCAGTCAAGCAGCTCCTGCGGGAGCTCGTCCGTCAGTTCCATATCCTTGAAAAATTCCAGAAAAGCCCCGTCGAATTTATCAAAATCCGCCTCGCTTTTGACCAGCACGCTCCGGCAGAGGTAATAAAACCCCGTAAAGGAGGAGCCGTGCAGCCCCTTGTCCAATGCCTCAATCAGCGACATCCATTCATTCAGCGAAACTTTCAGCCCGCGTGCGCGCAGAAGGTAAAAAAACGAAGTAAACATAGTCTATCACCTGCTTATTTCAAGTATCGTTTCATGGTATCAATGTCCTCGTTCTTTTTCAGCAGAACGCCCGCGAACGGGACGGCTTTCCTGATTTTATCCGGCGCTACGCCGCCCAGCTCCAGCGCGTGTATCCAGTCGATAACCTCGGAGGTGCTGGGTTTTTTCTGGATATTGTAAAGCCCGCGTATCCAGTAGAAGGTTTCCAACACCTGCTGGAGCAGACGTTCCTCCACCTGGGCAAAATGTACCTTGATGATTTCGCGCATCTGCTTTTCATCGGGAAATTCAATATAATGGAAAATGCAGCGGCGCAGGAATGCGTCCGGCAGTTCCTTTTCCGCGTTGGAGGTTACGATGACGATGGGACGCTGTTTTGCCTTTATGGTTTCCTTCGTTTCGGGGATATAAAATTCCATTTTGTCCAGCTCCCAAAGCAGGTCGTTGGGGAATTCCAAATCCGCTTTGTCGATTTCGTCAATCAGCAGAATCACCTGTTCATCGCTGGAAAATGCTTCACCCAGCTTGCCCAGCTTTACATATTTCGCAATGTTGTCTACGCCTTCATTGCCGAACTGGCTGTCATACAGGCGCTGTACAACGTCATAAACATAAAGCCCGTCCTGCGCTTTTGTGGTGGATTTAATGTTCCAGATAATGAGCTTTTTGCCCAGAGCCTGAGAGATGGCCTCCGCAAGCATGGTTTTGCCTGTGCCCGGCTCGCCCTTTATCAGCAAAGGTTTTTGCAGGGCAATTGCGATATTGACAGAACGCATCAGCTCGTCGCTGGCTACATAGTCTTTACTGCCTTGGAATGTCATATTCATTTGTATTTCCGCCTTTCCTTTGGATTTCCTGTAATGCAAACAGACTATCCTTATTCTACTGGGTGGAAAAGCGGATTGTCAATAAAAAAATGCGCAGCCTAAGCTGTCCTGTGTGCCAGATTTCCGGCGAGGTGCAGCATCGCGGTTTACATAGAAAAAGGCAAAGCCCGTATTGGCAGGCTTTGCCCCTTTTCTATTTCAGGCCCGTCCCCTGCATGGAGGGGCGGTGCATGGTTCAATATTCAGGTTCAATCAGGCCATAGGAGCCGTCTTTACGCTTGTATACAACATTTACTTCGTCTGTTTCGCCATTGCGGAATACGAAGAAAGTATGTCCTACCAGTTCCATTTCCATGACTGCCTCTTCCGCATCCATGGGTTTGACCTCGAAATGTTTGATCTTTTCGATTTTATACAACGGTTCTTCGTCCAGCTCTGTTTCCGGTACAAGGATCGCATCATATTCTGCCATATAGTTCTCGCTGTTCTGGCGTACTTTTGTGCGCATACGTTTTTTATAGCGGACAACCTGGCTTTCCAGAATATCTACTGCTTTGTCGATTGCGGCGGTCATATCCCCATCCTGCACCTCTGCACGTACCAGCCGCTTGTTCAGGGGAATCGTTACTTCTACTGTGGAAACCAGTTTTTCCAGGCTCAGCGTGATGGTAGCTGTTGTTTCCTCCGGAAACAGCTTGGCAATCCTGTCCATCTTCCGTTCTACAATGTCTTTCGTTTTGTCCCATACATCAATATTTTTTCCGATAATGTTGTAACGCATAAAAACAACTCCCTTCTTTTCTGCCTGCTTCCTTTCCGCAGGCAGAACGTATCTCTATCGCACCGGCAGGGCCGGATTGATTTTAGTAATAGCATTCCCTTTTACATTCTCCTATTCGCCAAATTTTTGGGAAATCCTCTTTCTTTTGAAAAAAAACTCTCTGTTCCGAATATTTTTTTGGTTTTGGCGGACGGATGTTTCATTTTGGTTTACGGAATCATTTTTATTGCGATCCCGCTGTGGAACGGGTATTGAAAAAAGTCGGATTTCCAGCCTTTTCAAAAAGCGGGAAAAAAGTGCATCTGTCCCGTTTTTCCACCATTTTTCTTTCGGGATTTCTGTGGATAATGTGTATAACTTTGTGTATAACTTAGGTTTTACGGCTTTCTGCTGTGGAAAACTTTGCGTATTTATCCACTTTTTCCACAAAAGAATGTCTGTTTGTGGAATGACTGCGGTTTAACATAATGTATACACTATTTCCTGTTTTTCGGAAAAGCGTTGACAGGCAGAAAGAAATGGGGTAAAATTACACAAAATAAAAAAGTGTAATTTTACACAGAAATGGAGGGGGACATGAAAAAAGATGTTTTGGCATGCAATATTATATTTCCGGCGTTTATGCTTTATTATGGCGCATTGTTTTTCCCGATGCTGATTGCTGTGCTGGCTCCGCTGAATTTTATTGCGGATACGCTGATGCTGTTCCTTCTGTATTTCCTGCTGAAACTGCCGGATAAAAAGCGGCTTTATAGAAGTATGATTGTGAAAACATGGGGGCTTGGTTTTCTGGCGGATTTTGTCGCGTCATTTATAATGACCTGTATCGGGTCGGGACTGGGCAGGGTGATTCCGTCATTCAGAATATACAGCAATACACCATGGAAAGAACCGAACCTGTTTTTGTTTATTACGGCGGGAATCGCTCTAGCTGGTGCGCTGATTTATGTATTCCAGAGGAAAATTGTGCTGAAAGGGCTTGCGCTGGAAGAAGGGCAGAAGCACAGGCTTGCACTGGGCATGGCGATACTGACCGCGCCGTATATGATGTACCTGCCGCCGATTTAAGAGGGGGAAACTGTATGACGAAAAAGGAATTTGCGGAAAGAATGGACGGCCTGCTCAAGCCTGTCCGTAAGGAATACGGCTTTACACAGGAAAAAATGGCGGCGGTACTGGGCATTTCTAAAAAAACGCTTGTGGACATTGAAAAGGGACGGCGCACGCTGGGCTGGACAGGTGCGGCGGCGTTTGCGGCGGTCTGCGGCGCAAGCAGGATATTACAGGAAGAATTTGGCGGGGAGGTGGCGGATTTGGTAGCCGCGCTTGCCTTTGCCGATGCTGTGCCGCGTTACCCTAAAACGATGGGCGGCAAAGTCTGGTGGCGGGAGGTGGCGCGGGAAGGCGGCTTCCGCATTCAGCAGAATATTCTTTCGGGGCATTACCGCCTGCTGGACGGGAAGGATTGCCGGGTGATGGCGTCTTTTGAGCGGGAGTGTGTGGAAAAATGCCTTGCGGAACTACTTTCGGCAGAATTGTACTAATACAATTTTAACTACAATCGTGCAGCGGCTGGAAATCTCCTTTGTGATATGATACGCTGGTAACAGATTACAGCGAACAAAGGAGGAATTTACCAATGAAAATGACGACAAAGGAATTATGTATACAGGGCCTGCTGACCGCGCTGGTGACGGTTTGTACGATGGTGTTTCAGATACCCGTTTCGGCGACACAGGGCTATATCCACCTGGGGGACAGCATGATACTGCTGACGAGTGTGTTTTTTGGCTGGAAATACGGCATGGCGGCGGGGGGCATTGGCTCCGCGCTGGCGGACCTTCTGAGCGGCTATGCGCACTGGGCGCCGTTTACGCTGATTATAAAAGGCGGCATGGGGCTGCTGATTGGGCTGATTGCTGATTTTACAGGGAAGCAGGAAAAGTTTTTTACACTGCGGAATATGGCAGGGGGCGTGATTGGCATTATATGGATGGTATTCGGGTATTTTATCGGCGGCGGCATATTGAAAAGCAGTTTTGCCGTAGCGGCGACGTCCATTCCGGAGAATCTGGTGCAGGGGGCTGCGGGCATGGCGATTTTCCTTGTGGTCGGCACTGCGTTTTATAAGGCGAAGATATACAGGTTTGTTTCAGAGAAGTGAAAAAGAGATAAAGTTCCTTATAAAAATATCCCCTCATGCTTTGCATGAGGGGATATTTTTATAAGGATATCCGTTCAGGATACCGGGCGGAGATTTTTAATCATCGATAATATCCGCATCGGGGAAATAGCTGGCGGCAAGGCTGGCAAATTCAGGGTCATCATCAGCATTGGCGTCTTCCTGCCTGCCGTAGGTTTTTTCCCGCCACTGTTCATATTCTTCCTTTGTAATCATGCGGATATCGAAGGTTTTCCCTGCCGTTTTTTCCAGCATGGCAGAAATCTCATCTTTGCCCTTTTCCAGCATATCGGCTACAAAAGCGGACGGGCAGGCGATATAGAGCGCGCCGTCCTCCTTAAACTGTATTTCCGTATCCCGCAGTTTCCCCTGCAAAGGGGCGTAGGAGATTTCGCTGCACAAAAGCGGCCATTCCTTCTGTATTTTCTGCATATCCTCCGGCAGTGCGGGCGGCTTGCGTTTCGGCGGGGCGGGCTTTTCGGGGGCGGCGGGCGCGCTGTTTGCGGGAGCGGCAGGGACGATTCCGGCGGCGATTTTCCGTTCCAGCTCGCCAAGCCTTGCCGCAAGCGTAGTCACATCGCGCTCCGTCCAGGGGGCACAGAGCTTCATCAGCTCCACTTCCAGCAGGATACGCTCATTAGCGGCATACCGCAGTTCGCCTTGCAGTACGGAAAAGCGTTCCATCAGGGCGACAAGTTCCTCCGGCGAAAAAAGCCCCGCCGTCTGTTTCAGCTGTTTTTCTTCCTCCGCAGATAAATCCAGCACATTGCCGGGTTGGGAAAGGGCGGAAACGACCAGCAGATTGCGGATATGTTCCAGAAATTCTGCCGCGAATTGTTTGACATCGCGCCCTGATAACAGCATTTCCTCTACAAGCGTCATTGCTTTTTTTGCATCGCGGCGGGAAAGGGCTTCTGCCATTTCAAACAGTACCGTCCTGTCGACCGCGCCGACAACCTCAAGCACTTTCTCCAGCGTGACTTCCTCCCCGCCGAAAAAGGCAAGGCACTGGTCGAGTATGCTGAGGGAGTCGCGCATGGAGCCATCGCCCAGCCGTGCGACATAGCGCACGGCATCCTCCTGTGCAGGGTGCCCTTCTTCCTCCAGATAACCTATCAGGGTGCGGGTGATTTCTTCTGTTGTGATGCGGCGGAAATCAAACCGCTGACAGCGGGAGAGTATGGTCGCGGGGACTTTCTGGGGGTCTGTTGTTGCCAGAATAAAAATGACGTATGCGGGCGGTTCCTCTAGTGTTTTCAGCAGGGCGTTGAACGCGCTGTTGGAAAGCATATGCACCTCGTCAATGATGTAGACCTTGAATTTGCCCTGCGTCGGCGGATATTTGACTTCCTCACGGATTTCGCGGATATTTTCGACGCTGTTGTTGGAAGCGGCGTCAATTTCAATGACGTTGACGCTTCTGCCTGCCAGAATATCCCGGCAGACATCGCATTCGTTGCAGGGTTCGCCCTCCGCGGTCAGGCTGGTGCAGTTGATTGCGCGGGCGAATATTTTGGCGGTGGAGGTTTTGCCTGTGCCGCGCGTGCCGCAGAACAGATAGGCATGGGAGGCGCGGCCCGTTTTCATCTGGTTTTTCAGTGTCCGCACGATATGCTCCTGCCCGATGACGCCGCTGAACGTCTGCGGACGGAATTTTCTGTATAATGCTGTGTAAGCCATAATATGCCTCCTTTGGAATGAAAAGAGCGTGAACATTGGGGCGCTGCCCCAAAACCCGCAAGGGAGCACCCGCTCCCTTGACCCGGGATTGCTGCCGCGCAGATGCGCAGCAGGAACTTCTGTTTATGAAAAAATCCCCATTATCATGATAATGGGGAAATACAGCAAGTGTTATAGGAATCCGTGCGCCCGCTGTTGCCGGTTTGCCCCATGCGTTACCTCCTTCAGTGGCTCCGCCCGGGCTGCCTCAGCGCACACAGGAGGGGACTGCTTAGTGCTGCTGCCTTCCGGCCCTGACACGGTTCACAGGCTCCTGTTGCGTAAGACCCGAACTTCAACACCACTTCCGGAGGGCAGACCATGAAACGCCCCGTCGAGAGCGGGCATCACCCCCACTTTAGCGGATTGTGGGTACAGGACACCGCTACCGCCCCGGCTAGCACGGAAATTTGATGACAGTTCAATATGTTTGAATAGTATACTCTGTTTTTCAGCCGCTGTCAATACTCCGGCGGCTGATTTTCACCGGGAAAGCGGCGTTACGGCTTCAGGGTTTCCGCCCATTCGCTTTCTTTGAAGCCGACCAGCACAAAATCCTCCCCGATGACAAGCGGGCGTTTTACCAGCATGCCGTTTGTGGCAAGCAGTTCCAGCTGGGACTGCTCGTCCATTAACGGGAGCTTGTCCTTTAAGCCCTGCTCCTTATACAGCAGCCCGCTTGTGTTGAAAAATTTTTTCAGCGGCAGCCCGCTTTTTTTCCACCATTCGCCCAGTTCCGCCGCAGAAGGGTTTTCTTCCACGATATGCCTGTCTGCAAATGCAATGTCGGACGCTTCCAGCCATGCTTTCGCTTTTTTGCAGGTTGTGCATTTCGGGTATTCCAAAAATAATATGCTCATATGTTTCAGCCTCCTTTGCTTGAAGATATTATAGCATAACTGGAAGCGGGAACGGGGATTTTTCCGAAAAAAACAAAGTAAAATGGGGCTGGGATATGCCGATTTCCGGATAATTTTTGTTTTTCTGAAAACTTTGACGGGAAATACTTGACTTGTATCAAAAGGAGTGCTATAATAGCTTTTGTAGTTTTCCAGAGGAAAGTATGCCGATGTGGCTCAATTGGCAGAGCAGCTGACTTGTAATCAGCAGGTTATCGGTTCGAGTCCGATCATCGGCTTGCTTTATTTCTTTCCAGTGTGGTACTTCTTTTTTGGGTCTTTAGCTCAGTTGGTTAGAGCATCCGGCTCATAACCGGGCGGTCCTGGGTTCGAACCCCAGAGGGCCCACCAATTTTACGATTTTGTTGACAAAGAGCAGCAAAAAGTGTATTATATATTTCGGAAGCAGCGGGATCCCTACCTCCCTGCCCCGCTGTCTCCCCTAAACAGGGCTCTGGCAAGTACGCTCCCCACCTATCCGGGGTAAGCCGAACCTTGGCCCTCATTGCGTCTTGCAAGAATCAGAAAGAGGTCCCCCGTCCTGGGGGACCTCTGATTTTTTAAAACAGCTTCTGCCCGCCGGTGAGCAAGTCTGTCAGCGGATTCTCAGCAGAAGGATCGCCACCCTCCAAAGCGTCAGGATTTGCCGGCTCCTCGCCAAAGCGAATCTCGGTGGAATCAGACCAACTGTCATCTTCATTGTACCAAACCTGGATGAAATCAAGTTTGAATGCCACAATTTCAGAGTCTGTGTTAATCCAGGCATCCGGCCAAAACAGTCCGTCGGGCATTTCGAATCCATCCTCGCAGGGTTCGCCAAAGATGGCGTTGTACTTGGCATAGGGACTGCCCTCAGAAGGATTGCTGACCACGGGATTTCCCTGCGCGTCCAGCGGGGTTACGGTGAAAAGAGCTTTTTTAATCAGCTTTCCGGACTGATTGCGCCACTTGATGTGAAGATCGTAGTGGCCAGCCTCCTCCTCAGACACATAGACGTCGGATACGGCAATCGGGGCCTCTTGAACTTCTCCGCCGCCGCCTGACGGGTCGCCCGGGAGGGGCTTACCTGTAGGTTTGCTGACTTTATCCAACCACTCCTTAGTCTCCCTGGCAATCTCATTGTCATTAGGATAGTAGCTTTGGAGCAAACTGAGAGCATTCAGCGCCTCCCCTACCTCCATCTGATCGGCCTCAGCGAAGATGAAGGACTTATACAGGCCAGCGTTTTCGTCCAGGTTGGCCCGCATAGACCGCTGGGAACCGGTATCTGCCGTAATGACGCCCTTCCAGATGGACAGCCTCTTGGACATGGAGGTCTCCACCAGACCCTCTCGATAGGTTATCTTCGACCGCTCCAAAGCGGCCGCTTGAGTGTAAACAGCATCGCATTTATTGGTCAGGGCCGGGAGTTTTTCACAGGCGGTGATGACCTCGGCCAGCTGATTGGCGGTGATTTGGTCGTCCGCATAGGTGGCCAGCTTCTCGTCCAGCACTGTTCCCATCATCTGGAGCATCTGCTCCTGATTCTCCGGGTTCACCGTGATATACTTATCGCATATCTCAACTGCTCCGGTATAGTCGCCGCTGGCTAATGCCTTCTCCAGCTTGTCTATGGGGGCTGGCTTGAGTACATGGGATATGATGGCGGCAACAATAATCAGGAAGGCCAGGCCAAAGAACAGCTTGACCATCCGCTTGGGCGTAAGCAGCTTGCCTACAACCTTCTTTGCCTTCTTTGGCTCTTCCGCCTCGGCAGGCTTCTCCTCTGGGGGCAGCTCCGGCACATCCAGAATGTCCTCCTCCGGTTCGGCGACGGGCTTTTCTTTTTTTGCAAACAGCTTGGCAAAAATGCCAGGCTTTTTCTCTCTTTTTCTCTTTGCCGGCTTCTCCGGCTCCGGCTCTGGATCTACCCGGGGCAGCTCAGCCAGCTCCGCCTGGAAGGGCAGCCGCTCCACGTCGAAGTCCTCCAATCGGTAATCCAGGGCAATGGCCTCTGTGTGGAAGTCCAGATCGAACTGTGTGCCCATGTCGGCCAGGCCGGTAGCGCACAGAGCCGCCCGCAGCTTGGCCGGGGACAATTCCAGGTCGGCCTTAGAAGCCCGGATGTAGATGAGCCCATTCTCCGGCAGTCCGGCAGCCTGCACCAGATCCTTGATGGAGCACTCCTCATAAATCCACTCGCCCCGCTCCGGAGACCAGATATTGTCCGGCCTATCCAGAAAGCGGATTTGGATAGGCTTCCCGGCATCCACCACGTCCTGCCGTCCCACCTGAATGTGGTAATACCGGTTTTGACGAACCATATTGATAAACTGGATAATGGTGACATACTCTGGCCGGGCCAGGCTGGGGTCACCCAGGATATCCCGGAAACAGTCGGTCAGGAAGTCCGGGAAGGAGATAGCCGCCCAGGTCTGGCCATCATTAAGTAAGAACCCATACACGCCGCGCAGGAAGTAGGATTTGGCCAGCTGGATCATCTCTACCCCATCCAACTTGCAAATCTGATTCCGGTCAAGTCGGGCAGAGAACGCCTCCGCCGCATCCCGATGGCTGAAGATGCGCAGGAACAGCCGGGGGTCATTTTCCTGGGCGGGCCCAATATAGGGCCGGAACAGCTTCTGCTCCAGAGCCTCCATAGATACATCCGCTTCCGGGACGATGTACAACTCATCCTGCCGGACTAAATCCACAAACAACTCTCGATTCAGCTTCAGTGCCTGAGCCGGGTTGCTGCCCGCCATCCGCTGGGACTCCTGAATGCGCTGCACGATTTCTTTCAGCGTCACTATATTTCACCTCCTCCCTGTTTTTGTTTTCAGCCAATAGCCAAGCTCACAAACACGGCGTAGATGAGGCCCAGGCTGCCCAGCACAGCCAGGCAGACACCGGAAATCAGAATATTCCGCAAGGCAATACTCCGGCCCTGGGGATTTCCACTGGACGTAGCCAGCTTTGTGATATTGATAATCAGAGCAGCCATAGCTGCGAGGGTGACAAGCGCATAGAGGATCTGGAGGGCTTTGCCGCCCCAGCCCAGCAGGGTTTTGGCGTGGTCACTGTTCATGATGGCATCAGTAATCTGACCATCCGGGGTAATCGTATTCGACATCTTCGTCGGCATCTCAGCTCACCTCCTTCAAACCTTTCTTGCCTCCCTGCTTGGGCAGGCAAGCATCGAGCGCTGGGGCCCAGACACCATACATCCGTTTCCGGCCAAACACAGTGTCAGGATACAGCTTCTTCATCGTGAAGTAAATATCTATGACGTGGAGCACGTCCTTGGTGGTCGCCAGATTCATCCGATCCAGGTTTTGCTCCAGCCTCTCACCATCTCCGAACCGGTATTCCAGAACATTGCATACATGCGACATTACATCGTACCGGTTTGTAAGATGGGTCTTCTCTACGATTTTGTCCACCAAGTACAGCGCAATATCGCTGATCTCAGTGACATCAAAGGCAGATACCCTCTTTTCTGCCGGCTCCGCTTCCGGCTCTTCCTCCGGGTCTTTCAAGTCTTCCGGTTGGGGCTCGTACAGAACAGCTCCGGGGTTTACCTCCCTCCAGCAGAGGTAGGTATCTACCGCCGCCAGCAGCCTGGGGCCCGTCTCAATGCCCAACCGCTCCATCTCGGGACTGAACTCTGTCTCGGGATCTGCTGTTGCAACTTCTTTATAGACAGCAGCAGCCAGTTCGCTGCAGGAGTCCCAATCATTTTCCTGTGCCGCCTTATCGATGACGGTCATCAGTTCTTTAGTCATCCCTTCGGGGAAATTCATATAATCCATGCAGAACGCATCCTTTCCTTATTTGTTTTCCGGTAGTTTGTATTTTTTGTCAGATCGACCCCGCGGGGCATTTGCTGACCGGAAGACAAAAGGAACAGAGATACGTCCTTGGGGGATACGAATAATCGGGACAAGGCAAATGCCTAGCGTTACTTATATCATATGCAAAGCATTTTGAAACAATTTACCAAAACGCTTCTGTGGGGTTAATACAAAGAAAATGTGGGCGGCAGGAAGGAGTTCGTTCTTCTCCGGCGGCGGCCTCCTGGGCTACTGCTCTAGCGTAACCGGGCGATGCTTGCAAAAAATAGAGGTCCGCCCCAACAGGGACAGACCTCCTTGCCGCGAGCGCAGCGTTTCTTCAATGTTGCTAACAACAACGACATCGGGGCCGGTTATGACAGGACGTCCTTCCGTCCCACGAAGCTGGGGAATTTGGGCCGCAGCCCGAATGTGCTGCCCCTGCGCTCAGGGCCGAGGTCGGGAGAGAGCAGCGTGCGGGCCA
>OFGE01002931.1_pt1 | contig 11996 bp, 5 predicted proteins | sample 1521681 | NCBI WGS metagenome assembly OFGE01 (sample SAMEA3504093, study PRJEB24116) | mouse gut metagenome | biome: mouse gut; feature: mouse-associated habitat; material: faeces | place: Denmark | collected 2011 | reverse complement strand
TTCCCAGATAGGCAAACTCCTGCAGCATCTCCTCCGTGGTTCGCAGGTACAGGGGTGCCTGGTTGTCCGCATCCGCAAAGCCCTTGCCTGCCATGATGATCCGGCGGTAGACCTCATCCTCCGGGTCAAGGAAATGCACGTCGCAGGTGGCTACCACCGGCTTATGGAACTCTTCCCCCAGGGCAACGATCTTCCGGTTCATGTCCATAATATCCTCCATGCTGTTGATGGCGGATATTCTTTCCGATTCAACCATAAATTGATTGTTGCCAAGAGGCTGGATCTCCAGATAGTCATAAAAGTCCACAATCCTGGCGATCTCTGTATCCGGTTTCCCATCCAGGAGCCCCCGGTAAAGCTCCCCTGCCTCGCAGGCGCTGCCCAAGATCAGCCCCTCCCGGTGTTTCATGAGAAAGCTTTTGGGAACCCTTGGGCGTTTGCTGAAATAGGTCAGGTGGGACTCTGACACAAGGGTGTAGAGATTCTCCCTCCCGATGTTGTTCTCTGCCAGGATGATGGCATGGTAGGAGGGCAGGCGCTTTACAATGTCCGGGCTGGAATCCCCCATGGCGTTTACCTTGGCAAGGGTATCTGCCCCTGCTTCCTTCAGCATGGGGATAAATTTCACGAAGATCTCTGCCGTGGCTTCCGCATCCTCCACCGCCCGGTGATGATTTTCCAGGGAGATCCCCAGGGTCTTCGCCACAGCGTCCAGGGTATGCTTGGCCTGGTGGGGGAGCAGGATCCTGGCGATCCCCACTGTGTCCACATAGGTAAACTCCCTGGCCATATTCTGCCGCCGGGCATTCTCCTTGATAAAGCCCATATCAAAACTGGCATTGTGGGCAACCAGCACAGCCCCGCCGCAAAAAGCCAGAAATTCCGGCAATACCTGCTCAATGAAAGGGGCATCCATTACCATGCTGTCATTAATGCCTGTGAGCTTTTCGATCTCAAAAGGGATGGGGACATCCGGGTTGACAAAAGAAGAAAACCGGTCTGTGATCTTTCCCTTCTCCACCTTCACCGCCCCGATCTCAATGATCCGGTTATTTACCGGTGAAAAGCCCGTGGTCTCAATATCAAATACCACAAAATCCGCGTTAAAGTCCTGCCCCGACTCCCCTGTCACGATTTCCTGCAGGTCGTCCACCAGATAAGCTTCCATGCCATAGATGATCTTAAAAAAGTCCTGCTTGTCCGGGTTTTCCTCCCCTGCTTCCTTGCGTTTTGCTTTCTCAGCCTTCCACAGATCCTCCCACACATGGTTGGCATCGGGAAATGACTGGACCACCCCATGGTCTGTGATGGCAATGGCAGGATGCCCCCACTGGTAGGCCCGTTTGACAATGTCCTTCGCCTCGGATACCCCGTCCATATCGCTCATCTTGGTATGGCAGTGAAGCTCCACCCTTTTGCGGGCGCTGTTGTCCTTGCGGGAGTTGGTAAAGTCGGGGATTTTCTTGATCCCCGCCAGGGAACCGATGGTAAGCTCGTTGTCAAATTTATCTATGGATGTAACCCCTTTTACCTTAACAAAAGCGCCTTTTTTGATCCCCCCGGTAAGCTCCGCCACCTGGTCGTTGTGGGCAAAGAGCTTGATGGTCATGGTGTCGGTAAAATCCGTCACATCAAACATCAGTATGGTTCTCTCGTTCTTGATCTCACGGGAATCGAAGCTGATAATCTTCCCACGGATGACCACCTCCCCCATTTCTCCCACGATATCTTCCATGAGCATGGCTTCTTCCTCAAAGTCACGCCCATAAATTACGTCCGGGTTGTCAGAACGCTTCACCCCGCGCCTTAGATCCCCTCCTTTGCCCTTGCCAAAATCGCCTTTGCGGAAGCCCTTTCTCTCCCCGTTCCCGGAAAAAGCGGCAACGCTTCCCCCTGCCCCGGCTCCTGGGGCTTCCGGCTTCTTCGCCATAGCTGCCCCTGCACCTTCTGCTTTTTTCCCTTTGCGCAGGGTGGGCTTTGGCCCTGGTTCCCCTTCCGCCTGGGGCAGGCTTCCGGCCAGGCTCCCTGCCACAGCGCTGCCCACCCCTGCTGCCCGGGCGGCGATCTCCGCCACCTGCCGGGCAATCTTCAGGTCGTCCTCCTCCCGGTACTTGCTGGCTTTCTTTTCTTTATAATCCATCTCGCAGAAAACGGAAAGCCCGCAGCGCTCATGGAAGATCTTCTCCAGGATACGGGTAAGCTCCGGGGCTTTGCTCCGGGCAAACACCGTATCCTCTATGGCAAGCCGCAGTTCATTTTCCTTCGGGAAGGTAATGTCCGCCCCTTTCAACAGGTTATATTCCACAGGGCTGTACTCCCGCAGCTCCAGCAGAATGCTCTCCCGGTAGGCGTTCATCAGCTTCTCAGGGGTATACTGCCCGGACAAATGAAAACGCTCGTAAAGTTTCACCAGGATATTGTGGGTAGGGAAAAGCTGTTTTTTTATTTCCGACTCCACTTTATAGACCGTCTCTTTGGGGATCAGGTGGTCACAGGAAATGGTGGCCCTGATATAGCTTCTGTTTTTCGTGGCGGAGACCTTTTCCACCAAAACCTGCTCAAATAGATCCTGTATTTTCTTCTCCAGCTTCAATGCCGGGAAAACCTCAAAGAATTTCTTTGCCATTCCTATCCCCCTTGCCTCTTGCCAGCCGCTTCCACAGCCATATCATACCATTTCTTCTGTCCTATAAAACGGACGGTCCTTCCCAATGAGCCAGTTCTTCCCTCAGAACTGCCAGAAGCTGGCCTTCCGGGACTTTTTTCACGATTTTTCCTTTTTTGATCAGCAGCCCTTCGCCTTCGCCCCCTGCAATGCCGATATCCGCTTCCTTCGCCTCCCCAGGGCCGTTGACTGCGCAGCCCATCACAGCCACCTTAATGTCAAGGGGGAACTCCTCCGCCATCGCCTCCACCTGGCCTGCAAGCCCGATCAGGTCGATTTTCGTCCTTCCGCAGGTAGGGCAGGAAACCACTTCTATTCCTCCCTTCCGCAGCCCCAGGGTCCTAAGGATCAGCCTGGCGGACTTGATCTCCTCCACCGGGTCGCCGGTCAATGATACCCGGATGGTATCCCCGATCCCCTGATGGAGGATCAGCCCCAGCCCAATGGAGGATTTGATATTGCCGCTGATGATCCCCCCTGATTCCGTAATGCCCACATGGAGAGGATACCCCGCCCTTTGGGAGAGGATCTCATGGGCTTTGACACACATCAGCACATCCGAGGATTTGATGCTGATGACTATATTTTCATATCCCAGCTCCTCTATCATGCGCACCTTGTCCAGGGCGCTCTCTACGATCCCTTCCGCGGTGACGCCATGGTATTTTTCCACCAGTTCCTTTTCCAGGGAACCGCTGTTGACCCCCACACGGATAGGGATCCCCCGCTCCTTGGCCACAGCCACCACTGCTGCCACTTTGTCCCTGCCGCCAATATTTCCGGGATTGATCCGGATCTTGTCCGCCCCGTTTTCCATGGCGGCGATCGCCATCTGGTAGTCAAAATGGATATCCGCCACAAGGGGGATGGAGATCTGCTTTTTGATCTCCCGGACAGCCCGCGCCGCTTCCTGTGTAGGCACTGTACAGCGGACGATCTCACAGCCTGCCTTTTCCAGGCGGTGTATCTGCGCCACTGTAGCCGCCACATCCTCTGTCCTTGTATTGGTCATGGACTGTATCAAAATGGGGTTTCCTCCCCCAATCACTTTATTGCCGATGGCAACCTTTCTTGTACTTTCTCTGGTCATTCTTTCGCCCTCCTGATCTTTCCATCATACCATAGCTGTTTCCTTCCTGTCCAATGTCTTTCACACAGCTTCCTGTAAACCTTGCCCTGTTTTTTTATACCAAATCGGTATCTGGGCAGCTTTTCCAATTTCCCACGGAATGCCAAAAAGTGGACGCCAAAAACTTTTGTTTCTGGCGCCCACCTAAAGGGCCGTATTGCCTTCCTGTTTTACACTTCTCCTGTCAGGTCATGCCCCGGGCCGATCAGGCAGATATCCCCTCCGGGCAGTTCTTCCCTAGGGCTGATATCTGCAAGGGCTTTGAAGGTAATGGAAGCCATCTGCCCGCTGCCGCTAAAAAGTGGCTGGTCACCCCGGTTGGCAAATGCCAGGTTCACGGCCGCCGTGCCGTCCCCATAGCTCTTATTCACCGTCAGGTTTTCCATGCCGCCCACAGGGCTGTCCTGCCACGTTGATACAAATGCCAGGCGGGACGGGTCGTAAGCTAACACCTTACCAAATGCGTTGACATTTTGGGCGTCTTCTCCCATCACAAATACCTGGAACTGCTCTCCCTGGGACACTTTCTCCTTCTCAAAGTGAAGGAATGCCCTTCCGGATACCTTTCCTTCCTGCCTGGTACCCCCATCTAACTGGAACATGGTATAGGAATAGTCGTAGACATCATAAATACCGTTTCCATTGATATCACCGTTACGCTTCTGGATCTGGTTCACAAATGTGGCACCGTCCTTCAGGGAAGTTCCCAGGTAGTTTTTCATGTTCACATAGTCTCCCTCGGAAACCTTTTCATTTTTGTTGGTGCTTCCCACTGCAAAGGGGCTGCTTCCATCCTTTTTAAATACCGAGAGCTCGTGGGAGGCAAAATAGTTTCTGATGGACTTAACGATCTCCAGCTTCAAAAATCTGGCGCTGACGCCGTCTAAGGAAACCTGTTTGATATTCTTCTCCGCTTCGATCCCTGTATCGTAGTGCCATTCTTCCCCGGCGGCGCCATCCCATACAAGCGTCCAGTGCTTTCCGTCCAGGCCGGCGTAGATATTCATCTGCTGCACCGTACCGCTTCCATAGCTGTCCCTGGGACAATATTCGAAATGATCCAGTTCATAGGCGGAACCAAAATCGAATACCAAGGGGATCTTGTCTGTGACCACATCGTCGGCGGCAAAGAACAGTCCCCGGTAACTGTGGTCTGTGGCATATTTTAATGCGCCAGCCTCGTCCCCTCCCTCCCAGAGTATTGTCCCACCAGCGCCGATCTCATTGCGCCAGGGGTCACGCAGGGTACGCACAGCCAGTTCCTGGCTCCAGGGAGAGTACCCTTCCTGGTTTCTTGCGCGTATCTGGTAGGTGTGGCCGGAATCATAGGAAAGCCCGTCATGGAGATAGGAGATCCCTGCCCCCATCCCGTACAGTCTCCCATCCACCAGCATTTCATAGGTCCCGGCGCCCTCCACCCTGTCCCAGGCCAGCCAGATGCTCTCAGAAGTTTTCTTCCCCTCTGGCACAGACAGTTGTGGAATGGCAAGGGCAGGATTTTCTGCGTCCTTCTGCCGGGGCAGGGCATTAACGTACCCTGTGATCTCCACGCTCTGGCAGACTTTTCCTGTGTCTGCGGCCGCCAGCTTCACAGACAGCACAGGCGCCGTTGCCACATGGGCCACCAGCTCCGCCAGCTTTTCTTCTTCCCCGGAAGCATAGGTATTGATCCCCGGGTCTTCTTCATAAAACCAGATGGCTTCCCCTGGCCCTGGTATCGTCTCCCGGAAAGCCTCCCTGTCCTGGGCTTCCCTCACAGCCAGTATCTGGGAGCCGTTTTTCGCCCCGATCCCGGTGGGCCTGTCTGTGAGATGGACGATAAATGTGGTGACCCTCTGGGGCTCATATCCCTGGTAGCTTCCCTGGGACTTTTCGGCTTTCAGCACTGCCCTGTCCCCTTCCACTAAGGAGAGATATCTGGTACGGACACAGTCCCCGTAGGAAATATGGTCGATCACCCCATAGTCCTCATCCTCCTGGGTCTGGTTGGAAAGATACTTCCCATCGTCCTCGTAAACAGTGTACTGGCTTTTCCCTTCCGGCCAGAATTCTATATAGCGTTTTGTACGGTCTATCCCATCGGGGGAATTATTTTCCCCGTACATGGGAAGGATCGCCCCGCTTTTTACGAACACCGGAAGTTTCCACAGGGGTGCCTTAAAGTTATTTAAGACCTGCCCTCCCTGGTACTTCTCCCCGGAAAGATAATCAATCCAGACCTGTCCCCGGCCTGGAAGGTAAATATTGTTCCTTACATCGTTCCCCATCTCATCCGCCGCCACATTCTGGTATACCGGCGCCACAAGGATCTGGCTTCCCAGCATAAACTGGTACTGCACAGAAAGGCCGCAGGCATAAGGATCCTGGGGATATTCCAGAAACATGGCACGCACTATGGGAAGGGCGGTATCCCCGTTTCCGGTATCAATATTTGCCGCCGATACCGCACAGGTGTACAGATAAGGCATCAGCCTGGCTTTCTTTTTCATATACATACGGTTGATGCCGGTATAGGGGTCGCCGAAGGTAAAGGGAGCTTTCATATAGCTTCCCCAGCCGTCCATATTCAGCATCTGGGGGGTAAAGGATTTCCACTGATAATCCCTGGTCTGGATCAGCGCTTTCCCCCCGAAGATGCCGTCCATGTCACTGCCGATATTGGGGTTTCCGCTTAAGGAGCTTCCGATATAAGTAGGGATATGGAAGCGGATATACTCCCAGTTCCCTCCCGTCTGGTCTCCTGTCCACACACTGTTGAATCTCTGGGAACCAGCCCAGCCGTCCAGTGAGATCAGATTGGGGCGGAAGTTTTTCAGGGTGGTCACAATATCATAGGCAGTCTTTACCCCGTTTAGCTGGAAGGAGTACCCCGGCCCCACCCATGCCACGTCTGTTTTCAGGGTGGTGATCCCTCCCACCCCTACCTCCTTTTGGAAGTCCCGCAGCAGGTGCCAATAGGTCTTGTTGTCAGAATCCGGCGACAGATTGCTCTCCGTCCAAAGGCCCGAGGCTACCCCTTTGCTGTTGGCGTATTGGGTGAATTCCGCAATATTGGCAATATTGGCGTCCACTGCCTGGATCCGTTCCTTTGAACTGGTGCCGTCCTCCAGCACGCCTCCTTGCATATAGTAGCCATTCTGCCCGTACCCGCCGCCATATCCGTCGTTGGGCAGGAAGTATCCCAGAGGCATATCCTGCTCCCCATAGGTATCCAGCACATACCGGGCAGAGTACTCATAGGGGGTATCCACACTCTCCGGATACTTCTGGGCCGCCACCTTGGGACGTTCCCCGTTCAGGGACTCGGAATGCTGTCCCTCTGATAGCTGGAATCCCGCCCTCATACCGTTCTCATACCGGGTCCTCCCCTGGCTTTCAAAGGAAGCCCTGCCCTTTACCGTCCATGCCTTCTCCCCCTGATCCTCTGACCAGGCATCTCTGTTGTAGCAGTTCAGATGCCCTTCATAGAAGCCGTATTCCGGCAGCAAAATGGGGTTCCCGGTCACATGGTAATATCCCTGGAGAATATCCCTTACCACCTCCCGCCGGTCCTTTCCGCCAGAGAGAAAATAATAGGCGCTGAAGGCTGCCTCTTTATGTACGGCCTTTACGATCCCTTCCTCTTCCTTCCCAAAGTCATAGGCACCGTCGGAAAAGGTATTGCGGAGTACCCCATATCCGGATGTGGTATAATAAAAGGGCGCAGGAGATGCCACGCCGCCGTCCATCCACGCGCTCTCATTAACGATCTGTATTTTTTCACCGGTATGTACAAACCGCCCGTTCTGGGTCCCTCCCCCGAAGAAGTCCTCTTCTTCCCACAGACGCAGTCTCTGGACAGTCTCCTCTTTTGCCACCACAAGGGGCTGGGCTTCCTCCATCAGGATTTTTCCCTTTTTCTGCACCTGCATCCTGGCTGTTTCTTTTTCAAAAATAACGGACACACTTCCGCAGGCCACCTGTACGGTCTCTTGTGTCTCCCTGATCCTGGCCTCCGGCTTTGTATATGCCTGGCTGCTGTCGGGATACTGCTGGATCCTTGCTTTATGCTCCTGCTCCCTGGGCCTGGCATAGCAGGGAAAGCTCCCTTCAAAATTGGCATCATACCGGAAAATATCTTCTTCCAGAAAGGTAAGTTTCCCTTTCAACTGGTTTCCAAAGGACAGGTACACCACGTTCCTGCCATCCTGCCGTAGTGAAAACGGCGTTTTCTTTTCTTCCATATCTTTCCTCATTCCTACGCCGCCGGCCCCACCGGCATAAGCCTGATGAGGCTGGCGGCGCATCAGCTGATACCATGCCTCCCCTACATGGCCGACCCATGAAAAGTTGGCATCAGCATCAGATACCTGTCTGTGTAAATTTATTTCTGGTTCTCCAAAATTTCATACTGCTGCTTTTCAAAGTCTACCTGGACCCCAACGCCGTTGGAAAAGACGGTCTTTTGTATGTTGGGATCCCCGTTTACAAATTCGTGGCGTACCATCTGGCATTTTCCCACCTTCTCATGGAATTTGGCAACCACACTGGCCCTGGCGATCTGCTCTTTCAGCACTGTCTCCTGCCCGCCCTCAAAGGCGCCGTCGATGTTGGGGTATGCGCCGTCCCTGATCAGATAGGGGGCGCCTCCGTTGAGCAGCGCATAGAGCATGTAATCCTCCTTTTCACTTACCTGGTCCATCATCCATGGCTGGATCACACAGTCATGGTAGACCAGGTTGTAAAGGGGTACCGGCAATGCCTGCTTGGGCTCCCCTGCCTCATGCATCATAAATTCCTGGGGCGCGTAATGGCAAAATACCAGGCTTGGGACCGCCCAGTCGTTGACCTCCTCCGAGCTTGACAAGATCCCGTTGTTCAGCAGATATTCAAAGCAGCGGCAGCGTTCCTCATAGCATTCCCTTCTGGTCATCCGGTGCATGGGGTTGTCGCACTCATCCCCCTCATTGCAGGTGAACACATCCAGATACGCACAATCCAGGGCAATGCCCGCCTTTTTCAGTGCCTCAAAGTTTCTCCTTAAAAAGTGGATGGACTGGGTCCCGCACAGATAAGACTGGGGCCCCCCTGCCCATCTGCAGTGCCTGGGAATGGTGCCGTCTATCAGGCGGCAGGCCAGATTCTCGTCAAAACTGGGGGCTGTAAGATAAAAGTCACGGTACTGGTCATGGATGCCGAACAGATACCCATAGGAATGCATGGTGTCCACCAGGGATCTCATGCCTTCCCAGCCTCCTGCCGCTTCGCAGGCCGGGCCATAATCGGGATGGCAGTTGTCATATCCCGGCTCCGCCCAGCCGTCCAGATGGAGATAGAGCTTTTCCACTCCCATATCATGGAACACCTGGATCTCCTTTTCTCTCTGGGCAAAGGTGGTGAGGTTATTATTCTTTTCCGGCTTTTCCTTGTCAAAAAAATCTGAATCCGGATGGACAAAGGTCTTGATCCCCCTGTGGAGGATAGCACAGCCGATCAGGCGGTCAATGGAAGGGTTCCGCACTGCCTTTTCCTCCAGGGTGCGCAGCCGCCCTTCCTGGTCCGCATAGTCCCGGTATACTTTACAGATGTCATTATGGTCGCAGTCCTCCAGGAACGTATATCTGGCCACCCGCCGGTAGTCCATCTTCCCAAGGCTGGGCTCAAACCGCATTGCGATATGGGTGTAAGGGCCTCCTGCCGGGTGCTGTGCCTGGTACCCTGCATTCCAGGGTGTGGTACATATGGCAAGGTATCCCTCCCTGCCCCTTACCTGGGCAAACCAGGGCATGTAAGCGCCTGCGGTGCCAAAAAAACCGTCAAAGACCAGGGGCTTAAGGGCAACCTCCCAGGTATTGGGGATCAGCATCCCCTGGCGCTGGGTGATCAGTGTGTACCAGTCCTGTCTCTTTTCATCAAATTCCATAGGGCCCGGCCAGAATACCTTTTTTACCTTCAGCCCTTCTTCCTTCACAGGGATCCACTCGCAGAAAACATCCTGGGTCACCGTTTCTACCCACACAAGGGTCTGGAACTCATAGGCCGCCTGCCCTCCCTCCCTGGGGAACCCGCAGTAAGTGCTGAGGATCCCCAGGCCGGTACCTGTACGGTACTCCTGGTGGCGGATCTCCCCGGCATCGGCAAAAAGGATTTTTCCTTCTTCACATTCCAGATAGGGGGCATAATCCTTGTCCCATTTCCACACACCTCCCTCTTCCTTTTGGAAGGTAAAGGCAAGGGTCTTTTCATCAAACCTGATCTTGATCCCGTTTGTCTCAATGTTCATCTTCATCTCATTTCTGCGCGGCTTTTTTGTGCCTGCCAGGCCTGCGGATGCCGCACTGACACAAACCTGGCTATGGTGCTTTCTATAATAATATTATATAATCCTTATCTGTATTTTTCTTGTCTTATCGTCTATTTTTCTTGTACTATCATCCTCTTTTTGTTACAATATCATATGGGCGAAGTAAAATGCAGCCCCTCCAGGAGGTTTCAGTTATGGCCTATATCCCCACGGACTTAAAGCGGGAACTGGTGGTCCATGCGGTGGTCACCATCCATTACTTTGAATATATGCGTGATTTTGTTTTTGCCGGGGAATCCCATGATTTCTGGGAATTTCTCTATGTGGACAAAGGGACTGTCCTGGTAACTGCCGGGGAGCAGGATTACAGGCTCGGCGCCGGGGATATTATTTTCCATGAGCCCAATGAGTTCCATGCCATCCGCTCCATTGGCAAAAACGCGCCTAACCTGATGGCCGTCTCCTTCCTCTCCTCTTCCCCTTCCATGAAGTGTTTCGCTTCCCGCAGGGACACTTTATCCCTCACAGAGCGGGAGATCATTTCCCACCTCCTTGCCCTTGCCAGGCAGTGTTTTGCCTCCCCTCTCCACATTCCCTCTGTGGAGCAGGTGGTACTGAAGGAGGATCTGCCTTTTGGGTCCGAGCAGCTGATCCTTATGTATCTGGAAATGCTTTTGATCTCCCTGATGCAGCAGCGCCCTCCAATCCTGCACCGGATCCCAGGTTCCGCTTCTTCCTTCAGCAAATATTCCAAAAACAGCCGCCTGGAGGACATCCTTTCCTACATGGAGGCCCATATCTATGAACGGCTTTCCCTGGAAATGATATGCGGCGCTTTCTCTTTGAGCCGTTCCTCCTTACAGGCTTTATTCCATGAAAAAAAAGGCTGCGGGGCCATGGACTTCTTCCAGCATATGAAAATAGAACGGGCAAAGGAGATCATCCGGGACGGAAGCATGAATATGACTGAGCTTTCCGGCTTCCTTTCCTACAATTCCCTCCAGTACTTTTCCCGGCAGTTCAAAAAGGCGACTGGCATGTCCCCCTTAGAGTACGCCTCCAGTGTCAAGGGGATCACCCAGACAATGAATGGGGTCAGGGTACATTGAATGGCCAAAAACCTCCCCACTACTGTGCAAATGCCAACAACGGATGCCAAGCTCCGCCAGACATCCTTATGCCAACAAACGCCGTCACGCCCCGCGGGACGGCTTATTGTAACAAACGCCGCCACGCTCCGCGGGCCGGCTTATTGTAATAAAAACGGGCAAAAATGAACACCCATCCTGGTAGATTTTTATCCCTGCCCCACTTATAATTTATTGAAACAAAGCCAAGGAGGTAATGAACATGAGTTTAGGGAACAATCTTTTTCATGCCCGCAAAAAAAGCGGATTATCACAGGAAGAGGTTGCCGGGAAACTGGGCGTAAGCAGGCAGACAATCTCAAAATGGGAGCTTGACGAAACATTGCCCGACATCTGCCAATCCAAAAAACTTGCCAATCTGTACGGACTGTCATTGGATGAACTGATTGCATTTGATATTGATGTAAAAGAAATCCAGGATATCATCGACCGGACAAGCGAGGAGACAGAAGAAAAGATCGACTGGACAAAGGCGTGGAGCAAAAAGTACCCCATCCTCGCCCAGTACCAGAGCGAGGTGGAGATCCCCCTCTACGCGTCGGAGCTGGACCGGCTCATCGGGGATCTGGAAAAGCGGTACGGCTACGACGATCTGAACGCCTTTCTCGTGCTGAAGGATATTCTGGCCTCCGTGTGGAAGGGCAGGAAGAAGAAGTCCTAGGGCGGCTTTACTGGGACCTGACATACAGCAAAAATCCCTTACCGGCCTTGCCGCCGGTAAGGGATTTCCTGATTCTCCACTATTTCTTGCCGCCCTTGAGGGCCTTCATC
>OFGE01002926.1_pt1 | contig 12008 bp, 13 predicted proteins | sample 1521681 | NCBI WGS metagenome assembly OFGE01 (sample SAMEA3504093, study PRJEB24116) | mouse gut metagenome | biome: mouse gut; feature: mouse-associated habitat; material: faeces | place: Denmark | collected 2011 | reverse complement strand
TGGCGGAAGTAATTGCTCAAGCATATAAAAAACAATACGGATTGGATGTTGTAATTGGCAGATTCAGCACGGTGTATGGCAATACCCGCTTTATTCCAAAGACAGCATTTTATGAGTTTATTGGAAATGTAATGAAAGATGAGGATATTTGTTTACAAAATGGATGTTTGCCAAGAAGAGACAACATTTTTATTGATGATGCGGTACGCGGAGTGCTAACAATAGCTGAAAAAGGAATATCGGGTGAAGTATATAATATTTCTTCTAACGGAGAGTTGAATAATTTTGCTGCTGTTGATGAACTAGCGGAGTTGATTGTAAAAGAGGGGAATGCATTAAAGACGAGAGGGGGACGAAAACAAGTTCGCGTTTTATATGAAGCAATGAAACAGGGTAAAAGACATGGCGGCTTATTGTTGGATAACGGGAAATTAAAAGCGTTGGGCTGGAGTTTATTGGTTTCTCTAGAAGAGGGGATAAAACGAACGATTTTAGAGATAGAGGAATATGAAACTTTAATTACATAGTTTGCAATCAATTCTTCATCACTTCCAATCTCATCTAATATTTTTGTCTTTAAATGATTAATTACAATATCAAAATTAACAAGATTTCTATGTACATCATATCCTGATATCATTTTACCCTCATTTTTATAATGCTTATGAATTATTTCCGCATATTGGTTAATATATCTTCTACATATTTTCATGTTTTTTTTATCAGACAAGTCTAAATCGTTATTAATAATCAAACATCTTGTGTCAACCAAATTGTTTACATCATTATTCCAAAGAATGTTTTTCTTTTCCCAGGTACAAATATAATCACATAGTTCATTCATAGGAGAAGGGGAGTGATAAGCATTTAATTTTACTTTATCCGCTTTATTCTCTGTCTGTTTATTTTTTTCTAATAAAGTCTTATATGTTTTAAGCTTTGAGGGATAATTGTAAAGCAAAAAATATGGAAGTTGCTTTAAGTGCTTTCTCAATCCACTGCTCATTTGCCAACGAAATCCCGTTTTTAAAAAGTCGATTTCTTTCCTCTTCACCCTCGGTTTCCCGATATTTATTAGGGGAGTAGACCATATCTTCATCCTATTAGGATGTGCAGCACTTCCAAATAAGGAATTTCACCTTAAATGTACTTCCTTGCGGAATGGTCGTTGCACCTTTCTCTCTTAGAGACTTGGCACAGGATTATCATATTGCTTTTTGTCTTTTATTTTTTAAGAATTCTTCCCAACCAATAGGAATTACATGTTTCCATCTATTGTTATATATAATTCCATTCATTGTTCCTTTTTTGATTTTATATTTTTGGATTAAATCTGATAAACAAACACCATTCATATAGTCTATTCGTATTTGTTCTATAAGATCCTCAGTATATTTTGCTGTTTTCTGCTTACTTCCTTGATTTGCTACTCTACATTTTTCTCTATGTTCTTTTGAAATTGGTTTGCCTTTCTTAGATTCGCTTAAATGTTTTCTATGATCATCAGTTTTAATATAACCCTTATGAGACTCTGACATAAGTTTTTTGGTCTCTTCACTATGCTTTTTACCTAGCATATTTATTCTATTTTTCTCACCAATTTTTCTTTTTGCTTCATCTGACAGTGGAACCATTTTACATTTCTCTCCACCAGTTGTTAGATTAAAGCCATTTTCAAAAGTGTCAAATTCTTTAATATATTTTTCTTCTAACCTATCTAATGTTTTTTTTGTTATATTTTCCTTTTGTATTAACTCAAAACTTTCTAGTGGATAAAATTCAAAATTTTGTTCGCCATATTTATTCCAAGCATTTTGAAGATAAGTATTTGAATGATGATTATTTTTTAAATTCCATTTATGGAATATCCATCTTCTATAAAAATTTTCATATGTCTGTCCAATATACTTTGTTTTTGTCTTTGTACATTCAATACAATATATACCATAATGATGACGTTGATATTTAATATCTGTAAAATTTATATCTTGCATTAAATTCCTCCTCATAATTATTATACAATAGTTGGTATCAACTTGTCAACAACTAATTGATACCAACTTGACAACAACTTATAATGATGATAAAATCGTTATCAAGGAGGTGAGATAAATGCCAGCAGGTAAAGTAGCACCACATAATACTCGTACTAATATAACAATTTCAAAAGAATTAAAAGCTAAACTAGAAGAGTTAGCAAAACAACAAAACAGAAGTTTTAACAATTTGGTTATTTCGATTCTTAAAAATTATGTTGATAACACTCATTAAAGTGGGTGTTATTTTTTTAGCAACTTAGATTTCCCTGTTAGCCAGATTATTAATTGCCATTTTCTACAACTACTAAACGTTAATCTGACACCATAGATTTCTATGTTCACTGCATTTGCTTATATACATTACTGTATATAGGGGCTAATATTCAACCCTGAAAAATTCGTAATAATGAAGAATAATCGCTATAAATCTTTTTTATATCCTCATTGGTAGTATATCTATTTTCAATACTTGTCGCTACATTAGTAATTTCTCCGATCCTGTTATCTCTTGTCATAACCTCATATTCTATAATATTTTCTTTTGTGTATGGTTTTGATTGTGCTGTTACTTTATCCTCTATATCAAGAATGATATGTTTTTCAATCTTAGATTCAATAATTATGGGTTCATCACACAATAAAAATATATCTCCGTCACAGTCGGCTCCTCCTTGTTGTGGAAGAGATACATCGTACATATTGAACATCACAACATCCTGATCTTTGAAATATCCAAACCATCTGTTGATAATATCATTCTTGGCAATTTTAACTTTGTTTACCTCTGAAGGATCTACTAATGGGGAGCGAAGTGAAATAATATCTCCACAATCAAAATTACCACTATATATTTCTCTTTCTCCCAAACAACCTACAGGTTCTTCTCCAACTGCATATTGTAAATATCCAATCATATCACCAACACCCGTGTGATAAAATCCTGAACAATAAATTTTCCCGACTTTTGCCTCGTCAATGGATTTCTTCAGCTTTCGATATATAAACTGTTTTACTGCTGGATCTTTTAACATGACATCATTGATTAAGGCAGCTTCAAGATATTTACTTTCTGGCTCATAACCATCAGTATCCATAATTCCCATGAACTTATAAGTATAAAATTTATCCCCTTTTATTATTTTTTCAAATAGGGAAGTAGTATACTTTGCCAAAGTCACAATTTTACCATCATTATTACTATCAAGAATATCATAATCATTTACAGATTTACTTTCATAAGCATCAATATACTTTTGATTCCATAAATCCAAGCATTGTAAATACTGAAAATTCATCCTGGTATATTTGTTTAGATGTTTTACATGATGGCTATATTTGCTGATCCCCAATTTAAATTTATATTTCCTAACGGTATTCATATATTCAACCCAAGCATTGTCACCATACTTTTCTTTAAAAATCTTGTGACCTTTGAACATAGAAATATTCCAAATACAATCAACCATATTGATATGGTGCTTTGTACCATAAATATCTGTGATGTATTCATATCCCCACTCTTTAAGAATCTGCCTAAATGGAACATAAACAGAATACCCTTTAACAAATGGTAGGCGTACCTGAGTTCCAATTACATTGTAATCAAGACCCAGTTGTGCGCTTACGTTTTCCATGAAGCCATGCTCATGGCACCCACACCCGTCAAAAGGAGAAATTTTTAAATCTTTATATCCTTCTTCGATTTCTCTTGACTTATATTTTTTTGTTTTGCCAGTTTCCTTATCTACAAATTCTTTTTCCCTTTCGACAACATACTTGATTAATTGGTTCTGAAGAGTTTTCTCGTACTCACCAATAATTACGATATTTGGCATATAATCTCTGATAAGAGTACAGGAGCTAAATGGTAAACATCTTTGTGCTTCATACTTTGAGATTACACACTCATCAATTTCGATATCCATCTGTGTAATCATATATAATTCATCAAAAATTGAATCACATACAAAAGCAGTAATTCCATCTTTACCTTGTGAAGCTGATTTTCCAAAACGAGTATAATGAATACCGTTATATGTAAAACCTTTATCTAAAATATGTCTCAAATCTTTTTCTTGTTTTGGATTTTTCTTAGCTACAACAAGAATAATTTCGTCTATATGTGAAGAAAATTTTCCACGCAATCTCTCAATTTGATCAAATAAAGGAGAATCACCTTGAGCGATAAGATATTCATCTTCTATTTCTTTTTCTCTTCTGACAATTGCACTAAAGTTTTGCTTGATAAGTTCCCTGATTGGAATTTTTACAAGTGTATATTGAGTTGTTTCTATCTCATGTTCCTCCTCACTAAACATATTTAATTGCTTCATTATAAAAGTCTTTTGCGATATTTCTTAGTGCTTTTGTTGATATTTCATTTCTAATCCAATTCCAGATATTCATTAGTAAATCATCAAAACATGCATCCATAGACGGATTGGTTATATATTTAACTTGTTTTTTACCAAACCAGTAATCAAAGATGTTTGTAAACCATAATATTACTAAGAAACATTCATCATCATATGATGATCCTTCAAGTGTAACAACTTTACCAGAAGACTCTTCTGGATATTTCATATCAATTTCAGAATTTCTAATTTTCATCATATTTAACACGTTATTAACATCTTTATCGCTATTGACATTCCATAATGTATATCCGTGTGGAATAGGTGGTAATCCTCTAACAATACCACTAATAGACCGCATTTCTGTATTTAACAAGTAATTTCCAAATATTCCATACATACTAAACATATTCTCATCTCCTTCTCTCCAATGAAATTTCTATTCTAAGCCTGTATCATTGAATCTTTCATTTTCTAGCAGAGTCTGGTATTTCTTATGTAGAATGCTTCTTCTTTTTTCATACTCATACATTTCCTGTAAACGAATCAAATCTGTATCGAATTTTTCAAGCTCAGCAACCATCTGCAGTTCAAAGTTATTAAAATAATTTCTGATACTGGCGTCTTTGGGCAGGCAGTGTTTAAATTTATAGTCTGATGAACTCATACCAAGAATAACTTCATTAAGTAAATCTGCCTCGCCCATAAATACACCTTGATCTCCACGTTTTTTACACCAGTCAGGCATTGTTGGTATTAACTCTTTTTTACATAGATTTATTATTCTGCGATAGTTTTTATAGTGTTCCAAAGTTTCCCATCTGTCCAGGTTCCACAAACGTCTTGCTTTAAATGCTTTGCCAATGGCGATAAAATACTTACGAGAAATACGCCCAATTTCATTATTCTCCACCATAGACAATTCTTTTGCCATATCAAGAGTGAGAGAGTAACATAAAGATTTTCTGTCGCCACCATGAGAATTTTGATTTCCCTTTTTGGGGAAATCAAGTTTATAATCATCGTTTTCTAGAAATTCGTACTTATCAATTCGTACTTTAATCCAGTCAGCGAATTTTTTCCTGACATTCAATTCCTTATGTAATGTCCTTGCATCAATCCATGCGCCATCTTCTTGCTGCAGTACAGGAAGCAGTTTCTGATAATCCAATATAATTTTAATATCTGGTTCTTTCAGATCTCCATTTTTAACATACTGCCTTAATTCATCTTCTTTAAAATTTCTTTTTCTTATATTGTTGTTATTTTCATTCATGGTTATTTCCTTTCGTTTTCAAGTTGTATTTTCCATAGTTTGAATTTTATATCCCAGCCATTCCAGTAAATCCTTCATTCCATGAAAACAGTCATAGTGTCGGTGCTCTCCGAAATCATTTTCGATATATTCTTCCCCTTCATATATTCCTTCTTTACAGGCAGAGCAACGAAACCTTGTTTTTTGTGGAATAAAATTCGGACAGGCCGGGAGGCAGGGTGTACGCTTACAAATCTCACACAAATTATGCATCACCTCCCAGTTCATTTTTATTGCATATTTTGCTGCAGAGCATTATTCTGTTATCCTCTCAATATTGTTCCAGTCCAGGGTTGCATTACAATGAGGACAGCATTTTTCATTCTGTTCCACATAAAATCCACAATGAGGACAGTAGTAGGCATATCTGACAATTTCACATTCTTTAACAGGACAGGCATTCTTTTTACTAGATTCTTCTTCAAAAAACTGATTGCCTTTATCAAAACACTTGTATGTATATTCATATTGCTGGATGTATTTATCAAAGAAATCAGATTTTGACAGTTTTTCAATCATGCAGCGGATACTAAAATCAACTGTCTTTTTGTCACCATCGGCATACTGGATGTCATTAATAATTTGCAGCTCATCCATATCTTTTCGCTGTAATTTCATTGATACTGAATACTTTTTTTTATCTTTGTCAAACGAATAACTGCATTCCACACAGTATCCGTTATATTTAGAATTCTCTGGCAAATCAATCGTTATCTGGGTTTTCTTGTCTCTATATTTCATCATTCTTCATTTTCCTCCGGTTTGTTGATTTTGTATGGGTTGAAATGTATCGGCATCATTTATCAAAATTCAGGTCTTTAATAATTCTTTTAACTGCATTTCCATTTGTATAATTTGTGTAGTAATCTGTTGAACAGATTGTTCCGCTATAAGCAGAAGGGTCTGGTTTATATCTTCCTGTTCTGTAATATGTTTCTGGCATTGTCATATGTTTTGGTTGTGTCTCCTTTTCTAATATTAAATTTTTTGATGATAGCTGGTTTGATTATCATGGTTTAAGGCTCCTCATATGAAGTTTGTGATGGTGGTATTATATTTTTCTACATTGGGAATTCAACTCTGATAAAATTTTTTACTTGCATATTTTTGTTCTCGTAAAAACAAAATTCCATATTCCAATTCTTTCATATAGTTATATTCTTCTTTTGTACATTGAACGATTTGATTATTTCTATAAGTATACCTATAGGGACAAATATATATAATATCATCAGTATGCCATTTATCATTTAAATCTTTATATCGTGGCATCCTATGAGTTTGTATCAAACCAAGTTGCTGTAAGACTTCTGTTGCTTTTGCAATTATTTTTCTGTCATTGCCTATAAAAGAAGCAATAGTTTCAAACTGTGAATAAAATATTTCTGGTTTATTCTTTTTTGACTTTTCCGAATGTCCAGAAATTTCATTCGTTCTAATCCATGTAAATGCTTTTATATACGACAAGAGAAGGAATAATATACTTTTGTTAAGTGGTTTGTATGACGATTGATAATTGTTTATTGTTTCTACTTCAAAGTCATACAGAATACCAAAATTATTTTTAGGATTGATTTTTTCATAATTTAATAAAGATGATTGAAAAGTATTCTGTATATATTTCTCTTTATCGAAGTTAATAATATAATCATTTTTAAAATACCAGTCCATACAATCCCTAAATTTTGTGAAAATATTCTTTTCAGTTCCTCTATGCCAGTTTGCCTTATACTTACACCATTGCATCATATAAACAGGAGAGTAGTGAACAACATTTTCCCATGTTTGATTGTAATTAAAATAGAGCAAAGCTGATATTCTATGTTCTGGCAAAGTATTTGCCAGTATTACTTCTTTTGGTATCTTTACAAATCGGTTTACTGTATCTGGTAATTTTAGGTCTTCTGTTGGTGATTTATTGTTCTCTATGTAAAACACATCCTTCCTTATATCCACTTAGTTTTTCTGTTTTTCATACGTTCATATTCCGTTTGTAGAATCTGTTTTCTTTCTTCGTAGGAGTAAATTTCCTGAGAAATGATTAGCTGTGCATCATATCTTTCTAATCTTTCTACATCATCTAACTGATCTTCAGAGAAATAATTTCGTATCTGTTCATTAGAAGATATATTATGTTCTTTGCGATATTGAGTAGCTGACATTCCAAGTATCACGTTATTTAGTAATGAAAATTCAATAGAGTATAAGTTACCATTAGTAATCCACTCAGGAACGCCATTAAGTAATTCTTCTCTTTTTGCAATTAAGGCTCCTCGCAATTCTTTACAATTGATTAGTGTGTTCTTGCGATTCTTATTCCAATTGGTACGATTTTTGAATGCTTTCTCTATGATGATGAAATATCTTCTGACTAATTTAGACATTTCTTTTAATTCTTGAGAGGTATTTCCGCCCTTGGAGCCAGCAACCATTGCAATTTCTTTAGCAGTAGATACCTGTATTAAATAATCAAGAGATCGTCTATCACCACCTTTGTTGTTTTGATTCACCTTCAAAGGAGAATCAATTTTGTAATCAACATTCTCAAGAAGTTCCATATCTTCAATTTGTTTCTTTATCCAAGTCGAAAAATCTCTACTAACTTTTAGTTGGTTATGTAATATTTTTGCACTAATCCAATTTTCATTTTCTTCTTGTAAAACAGGTAGAAGTGCTTGATATTCAAGGATTGTAGAGATTTTGTCATCTGATAATCCATATAGTTTTAATTCTTCTTCAGTGAATTTGCCATCTTTAAATGACGTACTTTCATACACTTTTTCTTTTCTTGGTTTCGTGTTATTTTTGTTTGTAATCCTCATAGTTAGTTTTCCCTTCTTTAAATATAAATTATTAAGATATGTCACACTACGATGTGATATACTTGAAGAAAAAATGGCAAAGTATATCACATCGTAGTGTGCAGAATCAGCCGTCTTTTTATAATAAGAGACTGTATTATTAATAAAAGACTACTATCGTAATGAAATTATTCGCATACGCTTCATAATTCATTACTCTCTTAAAAACTTTTTGATTGTTGATGGTTAGTTTAATAGTAGTAGTGACGATTGCATATAATCTACTTCTCTATATCCTTTTCAACTTTTGCAGCTAATTCATCAAATATATTCCCTGCCTTATTACAAACAGTATCTTCAGCTATATGTAACTTCTCCATAATAGAATCCAGTGTTAATGTAAATATATCCCGTATATCTTTATAATGGTTGATTACATCTATTGCATATGGCATAATATCTAAATCAAATTCTGACTTATAAGCATCTGTATAATCATTGAGTTCAATGTTATATGTATCTTCTGTTTCTCTGATCACAAGATGTATAATTTCTGATAACTGCAATTTCTCTTCATAATGTAAATTTACATAGGACAGGAGAGTGTTGAGTTTCCTGAATGTATTGGTTTTCCAGCGAGAGTATTTCTTCTCTGGTAATTTTTTCTTATTGGATTGTTCTTCTAGTTTGGAGAGACGGATATTAATATCATTTTGGCTATTGGATATAGCAGCCATTGTTTCAGATATTGTATTTAAAGTTGTAATAAGTGAATTTGTAATATTACCTTTCTCTAATTCATGAAATTTATTTACATATCTTGCTGTAAATTCTGTTCCTTTCTGGCCAGTAAGTTTATTGGCTATAAATTCACATCCCTTACGAGTAACATTAAAACATGGTAATTCCTTATTCTGTTCTGATATATAAGTTGTTTCCAAGAAAAAATCTGAGTGTCCAATTTTGGCTTCTCCTAATTGATTGATATATCTACGAATATCTCTCATAAGTTTATTGTGCTCTTTACAAATCATTTCAGCTACTTCCATTGATGTTACTGTTTCTGATTTTTGATTTGTTATAATATTGTTCATATATTTTTATCCTTTCTTTGTTAATATTTTATATTTCTACATTTGAGTTGCTAAATTATCTTTGTTGTGAAATATGAATGAATTTACGATTTCTATATTTTTTAACATTATCCATACCAATCCATAAATTGATTTGCTTTGGATTTATTACTCCAAAGGTATATCTCCATAACTCCTCTCTGAATATAAAGTATTGTTTCATATTCTTTTTGATCAGTACTTAACAGTTTGGCAACTACTGATAATGAATCAAGCTTGTTTTTTTGTGTCTTTTATGAATCATATTTAAAGCGACATCTGGATTTACATATTCCAAAGCAATTCCAATTTGTTCTCTTGCCAATAAAATGTCATTATTCCTGTTGTAATAGAAATTGAATGTCAAGTCTCCAAAAGTTTCAGTTGTAATAAGTTTTAAATTGTTTGTCATAATAGAATTTCCTTTCATTTAAAATTTCGTGTTGTTTATATGTTCTTGATTGATATTTCTTTTTTGATACAGAAATTTTTTAATAATATTGCATTTACTTTTTAGGTAGTAGGGTAGTAACATTTAATGAATCATAAAAAGTGTAAAAGTATCCCCTAATTATGTTTTTTGAACATTTTAAATTTCATAAATTTTTATCTGAAAAATAGAATTTGTATAATTTTTGTGATGAATTATTTTGTGAAATAACATTTTCCCGGCAGAAAGTTATTTCACAAATGGTAGAAATTATTGTTTTATTTTTCAGTTGATGATTTAGCACTTATTTATATTTGATAGGGAGAGTAGTTTGAAATTTTAAGATTATAAGATTTGGAAATAAAAAATAAGACAGATAAATAATCCATCTTACTTTTTATTCAATATTAAAAAAGTTTGTAAAGATATATATTACTTTTGAAATTATAGTGACATAAAAAAGTTGAAATTTGTGAATTTATGTTGTAAGGATATGTTTAATAGGGTAAAATGGCTTGGTTTAAAATTGAGATGATAATTATTTGGTTACATTACAATCTATATTTTGTATATGAAGCAAATGTATGATTTTTGTATAAATAAATATGATGAGTTCGGTGGAGTTGATTTTTTTATTCGATTAAAATGTAAAAAGTATTTATTTTCCTAGGGATTTTAAGCGTTTGAGAAACAAAATTACTGAGCTGCTTTCTTATTATAAATGAGATTTTTAAGTCAGTTCGACATTGTTGTTGATTTTACTGGCTTTTTTAGTGTTTATTTGGAAAAATTTCAGAATATGGAAATGGATTAAATTGTCTGAAAATTTATTTTCGCTTTATTTATAAGAATTTTTAGAACGACCCTCGAACAACGTCCCGAACAAAATTTTTAAATTGTTTGTATTTAAGACACAATATTTTTGAGGTTGATATGTGAATAGAACAGATAGGGCGAATATAAGATAGGAGAAATTTATTCACAATGTAAACCTACCCCCCATTTGAAAAAACCTTGTAAATACTGTAAAAGTTACACTTTGTCCATTTTTGCAACTGAATATAAATAAAATATTCTGTCAAGTAAAAATGCTTTACACTTGTAACTGAAATAATTAATCACCTTTTATTATAAAATAATATACTGTAAAGTATTTTCGCTTGACATGTTCGTGCTGTTATTATTTAATATATTAATATGATATTATTTTAGTATCACTATATCATTAATTATCATCATAATAATCAAATTTATCCACATAAACACCATACTTATCCACACGGTTATCCACAAACAAAACTTATTTTATCCACACTATTATCCACAATATTACATCATAATAATATATCACATAAATATCATGCAATCATCAATTAATAATATATTAAAATAAAATATATCAATAAATTATCATGATATACAACTGTCATCAATACAATGCAACTATTATATTAACAATAAAATACATCAATATTAATAAATGCTAAACCATCAATAAAATATAAATACTATACAAATACTATACATAAAAAATACAAAATAGTAGTGCATATAAATAATACATACTGCTAAAACAAATTAGAAAACAACAGTAAAACACAGTAATTTTATTATACACTGCTTATAAAATTATATTAATAATATAAAATCAAACCATGCATAAATAATATACAACCATGTATAAATACAACATAAACATACATTGACTTTACAATCATAACATTAAATTATATACATTATGGTTGATATTTTTGCACGCCTTGAAAAAAATGCAGGCGGACCTATCGGTCAGTACATGTCGTACGCCCACGGATATTTCGCGTTCCCCAAACTGGAGGGCGAGATCGGTCCCCACATGGTTTTCCGGGGCAAAAAGATGCTCAACTGGAGTCTGAACAACTACCTCGGTCTGGCAAACCATCCTGAGGTGCGCAAGGCCGACGCCGAAGGCGCAGCC
>OFGE01002923.1_pt1 | contig 12014 bp, 8 predicted proteins | sample 1521681 | NCBI WGS metagenome assembly OFGE01 (sample SAMEA3504093, study PRJEB24116) | mouse gut metagenome | biome: mouse gut; feature: mouse-associated habitat; material: faeces | place: Denmark | collected 2011 | reverse complement strand
GATAACGACAGCAACAGAGCTGGCGCTCTCCATCGAACTGACCGTCCAGATACAGGCCGGGACTGACCCTGAACATGTGCGCGGGGAAATCCGGCAGGCGGCAGAGCGTTAGTTGGTGAATTGGGGACTGAAATTGTTGTTGATCCGCATACCGGGCGTTGGTTTACGGTGGGCGATAACGGCGCAGAGTTTGTTGATATTCCGAAACATGCGATTGTGTTTAACCATCTACAATCCGAGAATCTATTGAAAAATGGATACGCTGTGGGAAGAGGTCAGGCACTTGCAAGTGGTACGGCATTATCAAGCGGCAGAGGTAAATTCAATATTGGAGGCAGTGGAAGTAAAGCTTTTTCCTCTTCCAAGTCCAAAAAGAAATCCTCATCCAAATCCTCTTCTTCACCAGTATCCTCTTCAAACGATTCATCCAACGAAGCCGCAGATGATTTCAAAGAAACACTTGATTATATCGAAACAGCGATTGATCGGATTGAACGCCAGATAAAGAATCTGGAGCGTATTGCCGGAAGCGCATATAATACTTTCTCGAAACGTAATAATGCTTTAAAAGACCAGATATCAAGTATCGCAAAAGAGATAGAAACACAGCAGGCAGGTTATGACCGCTATATCCAACAGGCAAATTCTGTATCATTATCACAGGATTATAAGAATAAGGTCATGGACGGTACTATAGACATTGAAACGATTACCGATGAAAATCTGGCTGAAAATATCAAAGAATTTAAGCAGTGGTGAATTTCACGCCACACTGTTTAGTAATAAACAGAATAAACAATCTATTTAATTGTCTGGGAACCCCTTAGAGCCTTATAAACTACAACGTAGGAATGAAATACAGCCAAGCGTGAATGTTTGAAAATTATAAGGATTGGGCAATCAGCAACCAAGCCTCAAATAGAGGAAGGTTCAACGACTAACCGTGATGAGTGTAGCGGTGTAGGGTTGCAAGCGATCGGCAACTCGAAATGGTAGATTACCTATTAAATGTTATAAATACTCAACAATCGAATGTATTTTCTGTATTATAAATCGTATTTGTTTTGTATATAATAATAGCTAAGAAAACAAATGTTTTCAAGGAGAGATGCCTGAAAGTTTCGAAGTAAAGGTGAAAGAGACGGCTCACTTTCTCTATTGGGGGACAATAAACTACCATAGAATAGCCTATTTTTATTAGGACGCTGTCTAAAAGTATGCATTAAATCTAGTTATGCGAAAGAATTTTAGCAAATATTAAATTCATTTTTTATGACTTATGAAAGCGATATAAAAGCATAATTACATATATTACAAAAAAATCATTGTATTTTTGTTGATTTTGCCGATGACTTTTCTTTAAGAGTTGTGTATAATAACAATTAAGAAAACATTTTGTTTTCTTGTATACGCTTGCTACTCGGCGTTTTAAAATAGAGTGGATAGATTATAAAACACGGGTCATTAGTGTTTGAAATGTATGAATCGAAGAAATACGCTTATTATGTGGCGTTCCTAAATAGCATAAATAGAAAAAGCCTATTATGTAGGCTTTTTCTATTACAAAGGATTATATGAAAGAACATGGCTTATACATTATAAAAAGAGAATTTTTAGATTTGGTACATAAACTTGGTGGTGATTGCGATTATTATAATGGCAATAAACGTCCCATTTACTGTTGCATCAAAGATAATAAAATAAAAGGCTTATATTGGGCTATACCTACAAGTGATATTAGCCATCGTAAAGATCAACAAAAATCATATTATGAAAAATGCTTAGAAAAACCAGATAACGATTTAAGAAGTTGTTATTACCATATAGGGCGAACTACAAAAGATGCATTATATAAAGTAAGTTCGTGTTATCCAATAACTATTAAATATATAGACTATGAATTTAGTTCTTGTGGAACACATGTAATTATTCGTAGAGCGGAAACAGTTAATGAGTTAGAGAGAAAGCTAAAAAGAATATTAGCTTTTGAATCAAGAAGACCTAATTATTTTCAACAACATATAACAGATATAAAAAACTATTTACTCAAAGAATTAGAGCAGGAAATATAATCTTCTGCTCTTTTATTATGTAAAACACTTAATAGGTAAAAGATATAGTCTCATCTCATGTGAAAGCATGAGGAGTTAGGATAACTCGCATAGCGTAGCGAACTATGTAAAGATAATGATGAAAAAGCTCTTGACTGCCGTGATGCAGTTGATGAGTTAAGAGAATCCGTAAGGGATTTATATAAGGAAGCGTTTGATAATGTAGTTACCTTATATGACGGTATGCTTGCACAGATCGAGCATAGGAAGAATATTCTGGAAGGTTATATCGACCAGACAGAAACTCAGGGATACATTGTCAGTACCAAATATTACGATGCCCTTATCTCTAATGAACAAACAAATCTTGAAAAACTGACAAAACAGCGTCAGGAATTGATTGACGCTATGAATGATGCCATTGTCAATGGAGATATTGAAGTAAATTCAGAGCAATGGTATTCCATGCAGGAAGAAATTAATGGTGTCAATGAAGCGATTCAAGATGCCGAAACCAGCCTTATTGAATTCAATAATTCCATCCGTGAACTTAAGTGGGAAATTTTTGACAAGGTTCAGGATCGGATCTCTTCTATCGCTGATGAAGCTGATTTCCTTATAAAAATAATGTCTGATGAAGATATGTATGATGACAAAGGTGTTGTGACCAAACAGGGAACCGCCACATATGGTCTTCATGGAGTTAATTACAACGTCTATATGTCACAAGCGGATCAGTACCGTAAGGAAATGGAAGCGATTCAAAAAGAGTTAGCTGATGATCCATATAATGAAACTCTGATTGAACGCAGGAATGAACTTCTGGAACTACAGCAAGAATCAATTATTGCTGCCGAGGATGAAAAGGAAGCAATCCGTGATCTGGTAGAGGAAGGGATCGAGAAACAATTAAAAGCTTTAGATGAGCTGATTGATAAATATCTTGATGTAATCGACTCTCAAAAAGAAATGTATGATTACCAGAAAAAGATTGACAGTCAGCAAAAGGAAGTAAATTCTCTTGAGAAACAATTGTCCGCTTATGCCGGGGATGACTCTGAGGAAGGAAATGCCAAACGTCAGCAACTACGCAATGATTTGGAAGAAGCACGGGCAGACCTCGAAGAGACGCAATACGATAAGTCTATTTCAGAGCAAAAGAAACTACTCGACGAATTATATGCAGAGTATGAAAACATCCTGAATATGAGGCTGGACAACATTGATCAGTTAGTTGCTGAGGTAATCGCAAATATAAACACAGAAGGATCAAATATAAGGGATACCCTAATCTCTGAATCTGAAAAAGTAGGTTATAAACTTACTGACTCTATGAATACGATTTGGGGAAGTAATGGCACTATCGCAAATATATTGTCTACTTACAGTGCAAACTTCTCTTCTATCATGACATCTGTGCAGACTGCAATTAATGACATAAAATTATTAATTCAGAATGCGGTAAATAAATCAAATGAAAAAGCTGTGGCAAATATCAATAAGGCCAACAGTCAACAGGCGCAACAGACAGCAAAACCAACAACAACTAAAAAAATGTCAACAGTATCGCCACCAAAGCAAATAGCCAACAGTGGCGGAGATGGTGTACCTAGAATTGGCGACGCAGTAACTTACGTGTCCGGCAATTATTTTTATAGTTCCGATGGATTGAATCCTTCTGGCAACCAAATGTTAGGACAGACTGTATATATCGGGCATATTAACAATGCTTCCTGGGCAAGTAAACCTTATGCTATTTACAGAGATAGTGGTTTTACACGTCCGTTAGGTTGGGTAAGTCTGGAGCAGATAAAGGGATACAAATCTGGAATTCGTTCTGTGCCACAAGATGAGTATGCATGGACGAACGAAGACGATCCTGAGACAATTATAAGGAAATCAGACGGTGCAATATTGACAAAACTATCCCCAGGTGATTCAGTCCTGAATAACATGGCACATAAAAATGTATGGGATATGGCAAATGATCCATCAGGATTTATTTCTAAAAACATGAGTCCTAGAACTTCGCCGGATCTCCCTGCAACAACCAGCAGCAACAATAATATGGTTCAAAATGATTTTAATGTTAATATCGGGATTGACCATGTAGAAGATTATAATGATTTCGTAAAACAGCTTCAGAAAGACAGGCGATTCGAACGGTTAATACATGCTATGACAGTTGATCTTATGATGGGAAAGAACAGTCTTAGGAAATATAATGTGAAATTTTGATAGAGAAAACTCACTAGACATGGCATTTTATACAAAAAAAACAGAAATATTTTTCATTTATTTTAGTGAGTTATTTTAATGAATATCATGTATAATAAAGAATAGAAAAGATACTACCCGTATAGCAAGCAGTTAATCCCAAATTGAATATAGTTAAAGATTATAACCGCATCAGATTGGAGCCTGGGCGGTTATTTTCTTTTGTTTCCAAATGCAAACGCAAGAATAGCAAAGATTACAAGTGTATAAGTGAATAAATCTGAGTATGTAACCATATACTAATGCCCTCCTTTCGCAATATTTCCTCGAAAGAATATCCATAAGATAAACAAGATTTCAGTCTCACGATTAGAGAGCTAACCGCCTACCACTTTAGGTAGTATCCATGTATATGGTAAATATAATGTCATATTTTGTCAATTAAATTATTAAGAATCTATTTAGGGCAGACTACTCTTCTGTCCTATTATTGTGCAAAAAATTAAAGTTATCAAAAAGGAAGTGCTAATAAATATATGAATCACATTAAAACTATTGATTTACTTCGAAAACGAAATGCTCAGATCCAAGAGGAACTTGACAAATTAAAGGAATTTAATTTGGAACGTGAAAATAATCCTAAAAACCAAAAAGTATTCGATTTAATTTTTGAATTAGAAAATATCCGCGATAAATGGATAAAAATACTAGAAGAATTAGAGGAAGAACGTGAAAAGTATATAGAATTAAATGAAAGTTTGAAGGCTATGAAAAAAACTTTGATTTCTATTCCAAAATAAAAATGTAGATTGGAGAAAATAACATGATTGCCACAGATTTTGAATTTGATGGTGAATGTCTAAAAGACCATGGATTTATTATTTGCAATAGTGAACAATCAAGTGGGCTTGAGACAATAAATTCAACACCTCAATTAACTATAAATAGCGTAAAATTAATGAATGGAAAATTATTTGAATTAACTAGTGTAGAATATGAAGATAAAGTAACCATTTCATTCCAAATATGTAAATATGAAAAAAATCTTATTACTTTATTACCAATATGTGATTATGAAATTAGGGAAATAAAACGGTGGTTATGCAGACATACATATAGGCGTTTTAAATTAATTCAACCAGAATGGTCAAATATCTATATGGAAGGTATATTCAATATATCTGAGGAACTTGGATTTGATGGTAAAGTATATGTTCTAAATTTGACATTTGAAAGCAATAGACCTTTTGCGATACACGATCCAGTAACATATAAAATTAACGCAACAACTGATAATTTATCTTACGTTATTACCGATATATCTGATGAAATTGGATATATATATCCTGATATAAAAATAACCTGTTTACAAAGCGGTACTTTAGAAATCACCAATTCAAACGAATTGCGAAAAACAGTAATAAAAAACTGTACTGCCAATGAAAATATATTTTTCACTAAAGAATTATTACTTTCATCATCAATCAAGAATCATAAAATACAAAATGATTTCAATTATACTTTTTTAAGAATATCTAATTCATATAGGAACCGTAAAAATATCTTAACATTTTCCATACCATTAAAAATTGAATTAACTTATTCTCCTTATGTAAAGGTGGTGTCTTAATGGCTGTAACAATAAAATTTGACAACGCTGGTATGCCAGAATTACCTACTTGTATATTGTCAAAACGAAGTGGTGAGCATATTGGCGTTTTAACTAACATCACAAATGTTCATTTTACCGATAATTTTAATTCGAGTTCTGAATTTTCATTTGTAATATATAAAAATGCAAATGGTAAGCTATGTAATTACTGGAAAGATATACGTGATGAACGTATTATATATATTCCTGAATGGAGTAAATGGTTCGAAATACACGTTGAAATAACAGAGGACAATGATTGCACAAAAACTGTTACTGCTATTTCTTTATGTGAAGAAGAACTATCTAAAATATACTTATATGATATTGAAATTAATACCACAGACGACATTGAAAGATCTGACTATGTAAAAACTGTGATATATAATAAAAACAATGCTAATGGTTCCTTATTGAACAGAATACTTAAAGATAAAGCACAACATTATAAAATCTTACACGTAGATACATCAATTGCAAAATTGCAACGAACATTTTCTTTTGACAATATTTCTATTTATGATGCATTTCAGGAAATTGCAGAAGAGATTCATTGTCTATTTGTATTTGGTGCATGGGACGAAAATCATGAATCATTCCGTACAATATCAGTATATGATTTAGAGTCTGTTTGTAATGATTGTGAACATAGGGATGAATTTTTAAATAACACATGTACTAAGTGTGGAAGTAATAATATAACTCAGGGGTACGGAGAAGATACTACAATATTTGTATCAACTGAAAATCTATCTGACGATATAAACTACTCGGAGAATAAGGAATCTGTTAAGAATTGTTTCAGGTTAAAATCTGGAGATGAAGATATGGATGCCGCCATTGCAAATTGTAATCCATCAGGTTCTTTATATTTGCAATATATCACTGATCGTACAAAGGAAGATATGTCAGAAGAACTTGTAAATAAGTTAAATACTTACGATGAAGAAAATGATTATTATACTAACCGCTATAATTGTATTATAACCAACACTCTTTTAAATAATTATAATCAATTAGTAGAAAAATATAAGATATATGATAAAAATCTTAAAACTATTACTTCTCCGATTGTGGGTTATAAGAACTTAATGAAAATATATTATGATACCATAGATTTTAGTGGTTATTTAAAAAATTCATTAATGCCCCCTATGCAAATTTCTGAAACAACTGCTAAATCACAAGCAGCATTATTGACACAATCAAATTTATCTCCAGTATCAGTAGAAAATATTAATTACATCTCTCTTGCTACAGCTAATAGCACTGTATTAGCCTATGCAAAAGTATATATTGATACTTCAAAATATAAAATAAGTGTAAACTCTTCTAGTATTTCTGGTACTGTGTGGACAGGAAATTTTAAAATAGAAAGTTATAGTGATGAGGAAGATACTGCAATAAGCAAAACTATTAATGTTACATTTAATAATAACTATGAAAATTTCACAAGACAAAAAATAGATAAAATACTATCGAAAGACAATTATGATTTAAGTATTGTTGGATTATTCAAAAATGACATTAATACTTTTAAAACCGAACTAAAAAAATATAGTTTATCATATCTTCAGATTTTTCATGAGTCATGTCAGTCATGTTTAGACATCTTAATTGAACAAGGCATATCCGATAAGAGTTCTCAAACAGATCTATATAATTCATTATATAAACCATATTTTAATAAATTAAATATTATCTCTGAAGAAATTCTTTTACGAGAAAAGGAAATTAATATTATTACTGGAAAATATGACCTGAATGGCAGACTTATAACTAACGGCATTCAAAGCATTATCAATAAATGTCGTAAAGACATTTTAAACAAACTAGATTTCCAAAAATATTTAGGAGATTATTGGAACGAATTCTGTTCATTTAGAAATGAGGATTTATGGAAAAATGATAATTATATTTCTGATGGATTAAATAATGCACAATTATTTCAAAGAGCCGAAGAATTTTTAGAAGCAGCAAAAAAAGAACTTATCAAATCTGCTACTATGCAACACTCTATATCTTCTTCATTAAAAAATCTATTGGTAATGGATTGTTTCAAGCCAATCACAAAATTCTTTTCTGTTGGAAATTGGATTCGTCTTCTCGTAGATGAAAAAATTTATAAACTACGTATTATTAATTATGAAATTGATTATGAAGATCTAAGTAAATTATCTGTTACATTTTCAGACGTAGTAGAACAATTAGGAACAATCAGTGACCTGAAAGATATTTTAAATCAAAGTAAATCTATATCATCATCTTACTCATCTATAAAACATCAAGCAGAGAAAATGGAGGTAAGCGACAATTATGTAAAAGATTGGCTTGAAAAAGGCTTTAATGCAACCACAACTAAAATTGTAAATAATGCTGAAAATCAATCTGTTGTATATGACGAACATGGAATGCTATTTCGCGAGCTAGATCCTTTAACAAATAGCTACCTCCCCACCCAGCTAAAAATAATAAATTCAACTCTTGCTGTTACAACAAATGCATGGGAAACTTCCTCAGTTGGTGTTGGAAAGTTTATTTATTTCGATCCAGAAGATAAACAATATAAAACTGGATATGGAGTAATTGCGGACACTATAGTCGGAAATATTATTCTTGGTAAATCTGTTGGTATATATAATGAAGCAGGAACTTTGACATTTAACACAAATGGATTAGAAGTTAAAAATGGCAATAATAGTTTTAAAGTCAATCCTAATGCTGATAAGATGCTTTCCCTTAATTATAATGGCTCTGAACTATTTTCTGTAAGTAAAAATTCAGCAAAATTATGTGGATTTAATATCAATAATCGAGCTATATACAATGGTACAGAATCTATTAACTCAAAAAATAAAGGAATTTATATTGGGCAAGATGGAATAAACATTACTACAGGTGAAAATAGTTTTAAAGTTAATCCTAATGCTGATATTCTTTTATCTATTGCAAATAAAACTGAAAATATATTTTATATAGACAAAAACGGGAAACTTCATATTAAGGGAGATGGTTCTGGACTAGACATATCAACAAACTCTTCAATAACAATGAAGGTAAATAAAAACAATATTATATCTTCTATTAATCAAAGTGCTGAAAGTGTATCTATTAATGCTACAAAGATTAATTTGAATGGTATTGTAACAGCAAACCAAAATTTCAAAATTTTATCTGACGGTTCCATGGAAGCAAAAAACGGAACATTTTCTGGCAATCTTAATTTTGATTCTGCAAGTATCAGTTCAAATGGAGTATTCAAATCTTGGGGAAGAACCCAAGAGGGCGCAGATATTGCTATGCAAATAGACAGGGCGCGTCTCACCATTCTAAATAACAACTATAACCGCTTTATATTAGAAAACTGGCAATATGGCGTTGTTATGAGTGTTTATGATGATAATCCCAATCTCGTATTTTTCTGTGTCAGTGCCCCTGATAGAAAAGTTACTATAAATGGATCGCTGACTGTATCTGGAGCGAAAAGCAGGGTCGCAGAAACGGATAATTATTCTAACCGACTTTTGTATTGTTATGAAATGTCAACTCCAATGTTTGGAGATATTGGAGAAGCTAAGACGGATATGGACGGGGAATGCCTGATTTATTTGGATGATATATTTTCTGAAACAGTAAATACCAATATTGAATATCAGGTATTTTTACAAAAAGAAGGTGAAGGTGATATCTGGATTGCAGAAAAGGCCGTCTCTTATTTCATAGTAAAAGGAACGCCAAATCTTAAGTTCGCTTGGGAGATAAAAGTGAAGCAGAAAAATTTTGAATATGATCGTTTAGAAATTTCAAAAGAGTTTTAATATATTTTAGTAGAAAGGACTTTATAATGAAAACATTTGAGTTAAACAGTTTTATGATACTTAATATTAATGGCACAGATAAAATTTCTTATACGTATACAGAATTTGATAATAATGGAAATCAAATAAGCTGCAACAATAAAAGAACTTTTAATGTTGATAATAATTTGCCGTTACAAAACCATATTGCCGAGATAAAAAAATACATTAAAGAAAATAAATTATCAAAATAATGGAGGACTTATTTATGGATAAACCACTTTTACTTGTGCGTGAAGATTTTATCAAAAATATGACAAACTTAATCAACAATTCCAAATTACCTGTCATTATATTAGAGCCTATATTACAGGATTTCCTAAACCAAACAAAATATACTATAAAACAGCAGTATGATGCAGAAAAAGAAGAATACGAAAAAAGTATCTCTGATATTAAGAAAAATAAAAAAGAATAAAATAGTGGGACCTTGTCTCAAACAAACAAACAAACAAACAAACAACAAGATTCATGTTTTAAATATAAAAAGGAGGCGTTTCACGATAGAATTTTACAGACAAAACGTCCATATTGATCTAGGTCACTCAAGTATGAGTAATTTAAATGTAATACAATATGATACGGCGAGGGAAATTCATTTTTACTTTGATGATGATTACACTATACCTTCGGAGTCAGAAATAAGAATTTATATCAAGAAACCATCTGGGTTGGAAATTTATAACCACTGTTTACTTGATAATAATGAAATTATTGTGTACCCAACTACACAAATGTTCGCAGAATGCGGTGCTAATATTGGACAAATACAAATCATAAAAAATAATAAAATATTGACTTGCTTTGTATTTAATATCAATGTTGAAGAAAGCTGTGCCGAAAATGCAATTCCGTCAACAAATGAATTTACTATTTTAGATGCATTAATTATTGAAGCCAGAAAAATAATTGCCGAAGAGAATGCACGTATTGAAGCTGAAAATATCAGAATTGAAAATGAAAATAATAGAATTTCCAATGAAAATAATAGAGTTGAAGCTGAGAATGATCGAATAAGTAGTGAAAATGATCGAGTTGAGGCTGAAAATACTAGAATTGAAAACGAAGCACAGCGGCAACAAAATACAAATACTGCTATAGAAAATTGTAACCGTGCAGTAGCAAATATCCAGGTAAAAGTCACAGAAGCGGAAAATCATGCAAATTCTGCGAAGGATTATTCTCTAAAATCCAAAAGCTATGCCGAAGGTACAGATGGAGAAATACGACCAAATGATAATTCTGAATGCGCAAAATTTTATTATGAACAGTCTAAGCGAATCGCACAGGGAGTCTCAGGAATTGTACCAATGGGTACAATTACATTTGCGGAATTGTCACTTCCAGAAAATCAAGTTTCTAAATACATGTTTGACATTTCGGATGATTTTATATCCGATGAGAGATTCAAGAACGGATCTGGGATTCATTATGGTGCTGGAAGCAATGTAATACGCACTGGCGATGGTATGTGGGATGTACTTGCTGCAACATCCGTTACAGGTGTAAAAGGTGATAAAGAATCCGTATATCGACAAGGGTTTGTTAATCTTACTCCAGAAGATATTGGAGCTGCAACAGTAGATGACTTAAAAGGTATTAATGCAGATTTTATTGGAACAAAATCAGAAATGCAGACAAAGATAGCGTCTGGAGAACTTACAAATGGCATGACCGTGTATCTCACAGATGGAGGGAAAAAGGGTACTATATTCGATTCTAAGATAATTTTTGATGAAGCACAGGAAAGACAAAATATACAATCTGGAGAATCAATTAAAACCTTATGTGGAAAAGTAAAAAAATGGTTTAGCGATCTGAAAGCTGTTGCTTTCACTGGTAGCTACAATGATTTAATAAACAAACCAACACTCCCGACTAATATGACCGCTGCTTCTGCATCAACAGCAGGTAAAGCAGGTTTAGTCCCTGCACCTTCTGCTGGAGCACAAGTAAAGTATTTAAGAGGAGATGGTACATGGCAAACTCCACCAGACACAAATACTACATATGGTGTAGCTACTACTACTGCAAATGGTTTAATGTCTGCCACAGATAAAACAAAATTAAACGGAATTGCTACAGGAGCAAATGCTTATTCACTTCCTTTAGCGAGTGCTTCTGTAAGGGGCGGCGCTAAAATAGGATATTCTGGAGATAATACAAATCTTCCTGTCAAGCTATCAAGTGAAAAGATGTACGTATCTCTGCCTCATTCGTTAGGGAAAGTTTCAATCC
>OFGE01002921.1_pt1 | contig 12015 bp, 8 predicted proteins | sample 1521681 | NCBI WGS metagenome assembly OFGE01 (sample SAMEA3504093, study PRJEB24116) | mouse gut metagenome | biome: mouse gut; feature: mouse-associated habitat; material: faeces | place: Denmark | collected 2011 | reverse complement strand
TACATGCTATGGAGTGATTTTAGATGTCAACTACTGGATGAATGCCTTAAAAAGGAGAGACAGAGAGAAAGAGAGAGAGAGAGAGAGAGAGAGAGAGAGAGAGAGCCTGATGGGTTTTTGATATTTCAAGGCTCTGTGACAAATCTCCTTTAATAATAAAACAACTCCTAATTCATTCTAAACAGCCCATCACCTGGAAAACTAACACATTTGAACGTGTGATCATCTGTGGCACACATTTATTCAAAAGAATAAAGGAATGAAAAAGAAAATGAAATCAACTAATAAGTGGCCATGACACTTGGTAGTATAGTTTATATCATTACTTTTCATTTCTCACAGTTTAGGGTTATTTGCATAACATATTTCTGATCAGCCATCATTCTCAAATAATCCAAAGGCATCCTAACCCCACCCCACACCCACACACACATTTCTACTTGATTAACCATATTGGCATTACTTATTTTCATGGAAACATATCCCTTATTCCTGATTTAGTTCAAATCGTGAGAAATGTTGATGTATAATTAATTCCTATTCATAATGGGATAAAACAGAAGTCAACAGGATTGAATCCATTGTTCCTTGGAGCAGAAGATTTCCCATCGATTTAGTAAAATATTATAAATATGATTTTAAAAGAAGGCAACACCCTGAAAAAGTCTTATTTTCATATTTTCATTATTTACAGACCATTCTGTGGTATAAATAGGAATCTAGAGGAAGAAAGGTGTTTAAAGTCACTGACACACACACTTAACTGAGGTTTCCTTAGCACAGGAAGAAGATATATCAATCCTCTATATCTGGAGAGTTTCTCCAGGACCCTAATGATATAAAAGTCTTCAGGTCTCTAGGTTAAAACAACATTGCTTTTGCCTATAATTTATGCAAAGTAACCTCTTTTATACAGTAATCATATTGATGTGTGTATGCATACAGAAATATACAGGTAAGTGCAGAGGATAGGGAAGGGTATACTGTTTTCTGCTACTTCACTCCCTAATTTTCCCCTTGTGACAGGGTTTCTTGCTGAGCTAGGAGTGAGGCTGACATTCAGGAAGCCACAGTCATCCTTCTGTCTCTGCCACTCCAATTCCTAAGCACTGGTGTTGTAGGTGAATGTTTGACCAAACACTTGGCTTTACCCCTGGGACATCTCCCCAGATTCTTCTTTATTTTAAATAACCTCTGGATTACTTTTGCCCTCAATGTAATGAAACTGCTGTATAAGAATTTGTTATTTAGAAGATGGCAATATAAGTGGTCTGTATGTGTTCAGTACACACATGGTATATTAAGAACTACTTTCCTTAATACCTTGAGAATTGCATACAAATATTTTGATGGAATTTACTTTCCAATTCTTTTAGTAACTCCTCCCAGAACAAAACCTGGCCCATTCCCACCTAACTCCTCCTGCCAACTTCATATCTCGTCTTCTCCCCTTTGTTACAACCCATTCAAATCATTTGTGTTTCCCATAAACTCTTGGACATCTGGCTTCCAGTAGAGAATGAACAATCTATCACCTTCAAAGTCAATACCTTTGATGAAAACTGACTATTCATCCTTCATCAACTGTCTATACCTTATCAGATAGCGATAAGTGATAGTGAGCCTTCCCGTTCAGTGATGGAAGACAGAATGGCCTGATTTTGTGCAGAAAGACACAGTTTTTCTCTTACCTCTGTGCCTTACAAGATTTTCATTCTCTTCCTTGAGGATTTCTAAGATTCAGCTCCTCTACTTCTTGCCTCTTTCTGTGAGTATTTGTGAATATGCATGTGTGTCTATATTACAGATGTCTGAGTTTACATACAACTCAACTCAGAGTGGGATTTTGCAATTAACTGCTGGCACTATCTCACACTAGACCATATTCCTTAATGCAGACTTGGTGTGGGTAAGTACCAGAAAGGAACTGGAGATTGCTAGATATCTTCAGAGTTAGTTGTAGTATAGGTGAAGTTTAGACTTCTGACCTTACATTCTGGCTAGCCCCTATGGGTTTAAGATGCATGGATAAGGGATCAAGATCCTGAACTTGGATTGCATTTTTCTCCTTTTTGAACAAAACAGAGATATCCTTGAAGAGATAGATGGATCCTATCACTTTGTTTCAAATAAAGAATTCTGTGGTTAAATTGTTTTGAAATGTCAGTCATGGGTCTTTGATGAAGGCTTTGGTCCACAGTACAATGTTCATAGGTAGTACAATATGCACTCTGAAAAGTGATTGGAACCTGAGGGCTTTAATCAATGAGTTAATCAATCAATGGATATACAAGGAATGGGTAAGAAACTTGTAAATGAACGCGGTCATTTGGACATGTCTTCAAAGCTGTTTATTGTCTTTGGTCCCTTCTTGTGTTAATGCTGACTAGCTGCCAATAAGTTGAACAATTTTGCTGCTTCATGCCCCTTTCATATTCATGTGATCATGGATCCTTCTTTCATTTGTGATAGTAACATGTCAGGTTCAGAGGAAACATGGCTTAATTCTTTAATTTTTTTTTTCTAGAAACGGCATGCTAAGTGTAGAACCAATGTTACCTAGTTGTTGTAGTTGGAATATTCAGCCACGGTATCTGTTGTCTTTGAGACTCAAGAACTTTGCTGCTACCCACACCACTGGTCTTTTTTCTGAATTCACTATTGTATTTTAGTAGATTTCAATATCATATGAAGTACCAGAAAAATGAGTGAAAAATGACAGTGGTGAGATGTGTTTAGAATCATTAAATTACACACTTAAAAATAAATAAATCAATGGATTTATTTAGTATATAAATCAAACTCCAATAAAACTTCTGAAAAGGCTTAACCAAATGTGATGCTTCTCATGTGAGTTGTTATTTGTCATAGCACCTGTGATTTAGCTGTTAATAGTAGTGGGTTTTATTACTTATGAATCAGACACCAATACATCCATGAAGGGGTAACACTCCATTCCCTCAGGAGAAATAAATCAATTAAAAGTCATTGGATTAATTGATGAGAATTTTTTCTGGTTAAAGCTGACTTGGCAGGAAGTTGGACAGATTGGAGTGTCTCCCAGAAAGTGTAACACACATTAGAATGTAGGTGTTGTGAGGCTATAAGACATATTCACTACTTGTCACCTATTATTGAGTATTCTTGCTGTTGGAGGTACTTACCCTTCACTTCTGCCATGGAGGGAAGTGGGTCTACACCTAGGCAGAATGAGGAGATTGTGATGAGTAATGTTTGTGTGGGTTATGGAGCAGGATAAACCTTAATGTGCTGGGATTTTATTTATCTCCAACTTGACAATCTAGCGTCACCTTAGGAGAGAGAACAATTGAAGAATTGTCTCTATTCACTTGGTTTTTGGGTAAGTCTATGGGACATTTTCTTCATTGATGGTCGATGTGTGAGGGTAGGCAACTGTGGGTAAGCTCATCAGTAGTCATTTATAAAAGGGAGGCTTTTACTCTGTATTTAAATAAAATATTTGATCAAGCCACATGATTTTTGGTGGTTTGAATAAGAATATCCCCTATAGATTCATATATATGGATATTTAGTCACCAGGGATTGGCAGTGTGTTTAAGGATTAGAAGGAATGAGAGAAGATGTGGCTTCATTGGAGGAAGTGGTAGTGTCAATAAGGGTGGTCTTTGAGTTTTCAAGAAACCAATGTAATGGCAGAATATCTGTCTCTGTCTAAGGATCAATAGTTCTCTATTGCTCCAGTGCTGCGGTCACTGACTTGATGTTTGACTAAACTTCTGTAAGTGTAATCAAGCCCCCAGTTAATGCTTTGTTTCATAATAGTTGTTTTATCCATGATGTCTCTTCACAGCAATAGAACAATGACTAAGATAGGGTCAAGCAATAAGCACTCTTTCCTGGTAATGCTTCAAGTTCCTGTTTTGCCTTCCTTGGTAATAGTCTGTAACATGTAAGCTAATAACCCTTATATTCCCAAGTTATGTTTGATGTTAGTATTCTTCAGTGTGAGAAAGAAGCAAACTAGAACAATTGCATGTCATTATATACATGAGAATATCTTACCTTTAAATTAAAATAAAACACCTACACATTATTTGTCCTTATAGGATAAGTGACAGTGGTACTATTAGATATTTTGTTTCTCTAAGAAATTGTCTTACTTAAAATTTCTATTGTTGTAAGGACATACCATGTCCAAAGAGCTATTTCCATAGCAAAAGTTTTATTCAGCTTATATTCCACATTGCTGTTCATCATCAAAGTAGTTGGGAAAGAAACTGAAACAACACAGGTTCTTGGATCCAGAAGCTCATGCATAGGCCATGGAGTGGTGATGCTTATTGACATGCTCCTTAAGTCTTGCTTCCATAAGGAGCACAAGACTACCACCACAAGGGTGTCACCACCCACAATGAACTGGGTCCTCTCCCACCAATTAAGAAAATTCCTAAAAGCTTGATCTTAATGAGGCATTTTCTCAACTGAGGCTCCTCCTCTTGCAAGACTCTAGATCTTTTCAAGTTGCTATGAAACCAGTATGGCACTCTGAATGTAGTTGGCCTATGAGGAGGTGTGGCCTTGTAGGAGTGGGTGTGGCCTTTTTGGAGGAAGCATATCACTGTGAGGCTTTAAAGCTCTGCTCAGTGTGGAAGACAACATCCCTGCATGCAGAAGACTCTAAGCTTCCTCTCCACCACTACATATGCCCAGACACTTGCATGTTCACTTCCTTGATGATAGTGGACTGAACCTCTGAAACTGCAATGAAATGTTGAAAAGCCCTAATGAAATGTTTCTAATGAGTTGCCTTAGTCATAGTGATTTTTCACAGCATTGGAACCCTAATTAAGACATCCAGCTAGCACAAAAACTCTCTTAAATACCAAAATTAATCAACAATAGAGAGTATTTTCAAGTCATTTGGCATTTAAACTTATTCTAGAGAAAAAACACAAATGATTGAGTCCATGACAAGCCTGACTAAAAACAAAAACAAAAAACAATACAAAAACAAACAAACAAAAAACAAACAAACAAACAAAACAAAAACAAACAAAAAAACCTACAACAACAATAAAACCAACCAACCAAACAAACAAAAGAAACACTCAGAGTGCATATGGGACCCATTAAGACCCCCATGAAGCACAGGGGCTACTCAGGAGTAGTGACCAACATATTGGGCAACCTCATAGAGTTTGAAACCCATGAGAACTGGCATAGAAAAGAGGTCAGCACATATGCATTGAGTACACCTTCACTGTTTTATGAGAATGAGGTCACACATAAATTTAAGACTGGAATTTCCAGGGAATAGACAGGCTGAAATGGTACATAGGTATGTTGGGAGTCAGATGTTTGGAGGAGAGCCAGGGGAACAGGCCATGGGGAACATTTTGATGGTCATCTGGGGCACTCCACAGAGACATCCAAAAGATCACAGGATTCATCCCAGGCAAAGAGTGCTCAGGGAAAGCACTCAGGATCCATGCCCCACCATATATTATCTCACCGTATACTCATTTTCTCTTTTAAATTACTATTTGACCTGATCGGCTGGCTATTTGTTAAGAAACCAAAGAACCTAATGTGGATATGTCCAATTTTAACTACTTGCAGAAAATTTCTATTCTTCCTGGGTCTCCTGCTTCACATTTTGAGAACTTCATCTTAGAATATTTTTGTTCCTCAGTGTCCTTTACTCCTTTGTGTGTCCTTTATTGTTTTTAAAGGTCACCATCAATTTAATCTTTCTTAACTTCTACCTGGTCTCTTTTCTGCATGTTAATATTGGATTTCTTAAAAAGATATCTTAATGGGAATAGAGAGATGACCATGTTGTCAAGAGTACTTTTGTACCGCAAAAAAACTGGATTTGTTTTCTTGAATTCATATCCAATGGTTAACAATCAGCTTTAATGCCAGCTCCATGGGATCTGACAACTCATGTCTCTGTGGTCACCTATACTCTCAAGCTCATGCCCTACTCCCACCCATATAAATAAAGATAATAAATCTTAAAATGAGAGACAAGTTTCATTTGGTTTCATTATTCAAATGAAACCTGATTTTGTCTGATTTCTGAGTCTCTTTGGATCAGTTTTCTGGGTTGCACTTTGTGTAACAAGGCCACATTCCTTTTATCTATCACTCTTTCCCCAACTTGTTGTTTCTCCCTCAGACTTCATACCAGAGATTCTATCTATGTCCTGTCTTTCTCTGCTTCTTCCTAAAAATCCATTTTTTGCTGCCATCCCTGCTCCTCTAAGTCATATCTCCAATTCCTTGCTCACTATGCAGACCACAGAATCTAAGTCCTGTCCATTTTAGCCTGTGTGATATTAGATGTATGCACTGTTCACAGCCTGAGTTGCAACTTTCATCTTGCTTTGATGTTCTTTCCACCATAGTCCATCTCTTCCAACAATGTGTTCACTAAAAGCATGTCATGTCACACGTATTAATTTTTAGAACAAAACAAATTTTATTGACAAAGATACTGAGGTTGTCAAAGACCCATAGGTACCCAACACAGGAAAACAAACATTTTTTTTCAATCCTATAAGTTTACATTTCTGTACTTTGTGATTTTTTTCAATTTAAGTGATATTTGACACCAGAGTATAGACATAGATATGTAGGTCACCAAGAAATTTGATAAAGTACACAGTAGAATTGGCTAGAACTTTGTAAACAACCTTTCCGAACTTTTTGGATCCATCATCTCTGGTGTACTGCACCCAGGAACCTATTAAGAAGTCATTGTCATCACCTGATCTCGCCTCAGCCAGAGGGGTCTCTGGAATGATGTGGAGGTTACCTTCCTTGTAGTCATCCAGGAGCTGATAGACGTAGAGGACCGGATCCTTCTTGTAGGAAATGTAAAAATAGTCCTGTAAGAATGGCACCTGGGCTAGCACCATCCCACTCCAGTTGTCCTCAGAGCCATCTTTCCCCTCAAATTTGTGTTGTACCTCTCTGCCAACCAGTGCGCCTGCGAGGTGGACATCCCTCACCTGAGGAAAAACTACTTTGTGAGGCAAGACCTTAAGATTTAAAATCCTCTCATCGCTGTGGAGCTCCTGTCCGTAGACACTGTCAATTCCGTCATACTTCACCAAATAAAGAGAAGGGTTTGTTGGCAGTTGACCTAGAATGATGGCCTTCCAATGGGTGACAGGCTCATTACCTTCCTTCCACCCGTGAGAAATTCTGCAGCCAACAATATTCCCCAGGGCCTGGGAAGAAGGCTTCCTCCTACTCTTCTTCTTGAGTGATGTCATGCTCAGACTCTTCAGAGGTATTGTCTTCTACCTGGCTGTAGACCTGTTGTGCTAGATCACACTGTCTAAGTGGCTTCCATTCTCTTCAAATATCATACTTGCCCATTGCCTGGGACTGAAGATCTTGCCCGTTTACGCCAGACACAATGCTGTTGCCTCTGTCATATATATGAATTCCTGATGGGCAATGGTTATGGGTTGGGAGTGAATGCTGGACCAAGACTCTTCTCTACGAGAACTTCTGAGCATGTGAAGAAGACTATGCTAAACAGATTTGAGCTCCTAAAATTAATTTTATAAAAATAAGAAGTTAATAAGTCAGCCATGGTGGTACACGCATTTAATCCCAGAACTCAGAAGGCAAGGACAGGCAGATTTCTAAATTAGAGACCAGCCTGGTCTACAAAGTGAGTTCCAGGGCAGTCAGTGCTATAGAGAGGAACCCTGTCTCAACAACAAACAACAACAACAACATCAAGTAAAAGAAAACAAACGAAAATCAAACGAAAAACAAACAAAACAGAAATACAAACAAAAAATAACAAAACAAACAATCAAATGGAGAAGTTAATAGGAAGTGGTGGTGACCCATAACTTTAATCATAGTACTCAAGAGGCAGAGTGAGGCAGACCTTAGTGAGATAAAGGCTAGTCTGGTCTACACAGTGAGTTTCCTGACAGCCAAATCTAAACATACAGAAACTCAAATAAAATTAACCAAGCAAGCAAACAAACAAACAAAGAAACAAAGAAACAAGGGAAACAAGGAAATAAAAATAGTGTAATTAACAAGTAATTCTCTAGAGCTCAGAATAACATACTCAGATCAACATTTATTTCTTCAGACCTGAGTAAATTTGTCTCTGATGAGGATCCTCTCCTTGAATTTCTATGTCAATTTAGGTGGTGCTATGACAATTACCCCCAATGATCAAGAAGAAGAGAAAAAAAAAAAGGCCAGAGGGGTCACCATGATTCTCTTGTACGCGTAAGCTCTGAGCTAAGTTCTTGCATTCACAAATATCTTCCCAGGGACACAGCACACCACTGTCCTTCTTTATTGTTTCTCCTGACCCAGCTTCAGAATTATTCGATGAAGCCATTGCATCACTGAACTCAAGAACAACTCAAAAAGTCGAGGCAATATCAGCCTTTTAGAACTAATAACTTCTAACATGCACATGGACAAACAGGAGCTTTGGCATTTTAGTGGAATTGTGATCTAGATATGGTTAGCAAGGATAATAAATTCAGGAGATAAACTAACCTAGACCATTCATCTCCCTTGCTAATAAACATGGGGAAAGTAGAATGTACAGTAACTCACTGTAGGAGAGAAAATTTTTAGCTTTCTGTAGCTATGAGGGTCCCAATTACTTCATAAATGTACTTACCCATAGAAAAATATCCTAGTCGTCAAGATCTCCTGATACAGACCAGGCACCAAAAGCCTGTGGGAAAAAATGACCTGGCTTTGACACACCACTGTGAAGATAGTGAACTCACCTTCAATGGATTCTAGTGCCTCCAAGTGGAATAGATGCGCAACCTCCAGCCAGTGCTCTGTGACATCACCCTAGTTCAGCTTACATCATAGAACCCCTCTCAGGCTGGTTCCTTCCCTAGTTACACTCAGAAACGTTCAGCATCTCGAATTTACCTTTTCATATGGCCTCCTAGAAATAATAAATGAAATCCCAACTGAAAGGCCTGATGATCTGAGTAATATTCTGCCAAAGAATTTCACCCTTGCATTGTTTTTATTGTTTGGTTGTTGGATTTTTATTTATTTGTTTGGTTTGTGTTTTGTTTTGTTTCATTTTTGTTTTTATTTTCGTTCTGAGAAAGTCTTCGGTTTCTGACTTGACAACATCCATGGTGGTTATTTTTCATGTTCCAACCTTTCCCTTGGTTATCTTTAAGCTGTGCTTCTTATCATAAATATTGCCAGACTCTTTGAGGCAGCACACTGGATAGCACACCAATTTTCACTTTATGAAAACCCACAGTTAGAGGAGGACTATTTTTATGCAAACAAAGCTGGAATTTGACAGGGTTAAATGACATGTATTGAAACCAATGGCAATCATGAATTATGGATTCTTTGGAAAGTAAGAGGACAACATAGATCTTGGGCATGCTTACAAAGTTGTGATAAAATTAAAAAAAAAACCTGATATCTCCCAGTCATATTTTAAAGGTTTTTAAAATTTACCAGCACTTCTGATTATAAGGAATTTCATAGATTAAATGCAGTAAAACAGGATGAAATAGATGAGGTAATTTTACTTTTGAAATATGTGTAGACAGAATACTGGACACAGGTATGTATAAAATTTACTTACAAATTAGAGGACACTTTAATTGTTCATGGCACATAGATCTTCAGTTCTTCAAAAAAAATCCTTTTCAGTACCTTCCACGGTCCCCACCGTACCCTGTACATCATCTTCATAGGATATGACACTATCCATAGAGAGCTAGATCCTTCAACAACAGTCATAAAAAAAAATCATTCCTTAAGGTGTGGCCACAGGCCAATGTGATGGAGGATCTTTATCTGAGATTCTATCTTCCCAGGTTGATTTAAGTTCAAAAAAAAAAAATCTAAGAAGGACCACTACATATCCATATCATCAATATTGATTGCCTCACTGTATGAAACATACATGCTATGGAGTGATTTAAGATGTCAACTACTGGATGAATGCCTTAAAAATGAGAGACAGAAGGAGAGAGAGAGAGAGAGAGAGAGAGAGAGAGAGAAATATATTTCTCATCTATGTGTATTAGTGCAGGGCTTTGTTTTCAAAAAAATGGATGGAACGTTAAAATACTATATATTAGGTTAGACAAGTAAAACTCAAAATGACAATTGTGAAAATATAAATTTAATAAGGGACATTAAAAAATAGGAGGTATTTTGGAAGAGTAAGCGCAGCAGCAGGGGGAGATTTGATACCAATGGAGGATAGTGGGGAGGATGAAGATGGTAAAAGGACACTATAAACCTGTGCAAAGGGTCACAGAAAAGGCCTGCGACTTGTACACTTAAAAAACACTGGTATAAAGTAACAGAGTCCAAATAATATTTTGATTAATTTGGGGATTTTAGCTTCAAGACACTATAAAATATATTTGTATTTTTCAACTCAGGTGTGGTTCTTGCTATGTTGTACATGATATGGGTGACAGGATATGGTAAGGTGCTTCAATGTTTGTGTATCATTTATCATCAAATGCACATGTCACTCAGTGAGCTGCAAGGCTATCACAGGGAAGGAGGTATCTAAAGATCTTAAGTGTACATGACGTAGGGAGAATAATGCCCCCACACTACTATAGATGTTGAAATAATCACATGTGTTTCCCAAGAATAATTTTCTGAAGATTAATCCCCAGGTGTGAATATATTTGGAAGAAATTGAATGGGTCAGGAGGGATATGACTTACATATAAAAATAATTTAATAATGCTGTTATAGAAAAGGTTTAATTATGAAAGGGAGTTTGGCTCTCTCTTTTCTCTTTCTAGCCCATTGGTTCCCTCTGTGATGACATCATCTCACAAGAATTCACTCATTTGCTGATGGTGTGTTCATCATTGAATATACAGACTCCTGAAAAGAGTCATACAAAATATGCTTCATTATATACTAGACAATTAGTGTCATTTTGTTTGGCAATACAACATGTATGATTATGCCTCAGAATCATGAGCAACTGGGCCATATGGGAAATATAATTAGTATATTTCTGCTGACTGAAGATCAGATGTGTTGAGTGTTATCATGTGTGCTGTTCATGAGAGGAAGCTGCATAGATGGTGAGTATAGATCAGAGAGGAACATCCAAGGAGGACACTATGTAAGGAACCCTAGGAAGAGCACCATCACTGCTTTTAGCTAGTAGACATATTTTTAGAATCCCCACTTTCTAGGGTGGAAAAGAAAACTGTATTACTCTAATTTACTAAGTATGGTCATTTGATACATCAGTGATCATCACCAAGGTGAACAGGTGTTGACAGAAGTTTGGGGACTCAGAAGAAGCCTGTTCTGGGAAAACCCATTGCCTTCAAAGAACGGAGATTTCTGACCAGCAACACTGGATAAACAGTCTACATTGGCAGCAGTAGCCCCATTGTGTCCAAATTAGTGGTTTTCAAACCATGGAATGAGACTCCTCTGAGTGTTCAAACAACCCTTTCACAAGTGTCACATATCATATATCTTGTTTATAAGATATATACTTTACAATTCATGACTATAGCAAAATTATATTTATGAAGTTGCAATGAAATAACATTATTGTTGTAGAGCTGTATATTAAAGATTCACAACATTTTGAAGATTGAGGACCACTAGTCCTGACTTCTCTAAAGCATGCCTGTCACTATGGGCTGGAGGAATAATCCCCTTTATTCAATTAGGCAAACGCAGAAAAATCAAAGCATTACCCAATAGTTATGAAAGTTAAACATCTATTGTACCACAGTCTATAAGGAGGGCATGCTGGCATCTTAGACAAATGAGATCAAATGAAAATCTCTGTGACCAAATGAGAAGCAGAGGAGAATAACCAGTACCCTAGTGGTGACATAAGTGGGTATTAGCCCAGACACTTAGAATACCCAAGATACAAGATACAATCTTCAAAACATATGAAACTTAAGGAGATTGAAGACCAAAATGCTGACACTGTGCCCCTTCTTAGAATTGGGAACAAAACACCCATGGAAGGAGTTACAG
>OFGE01002920.1_pt1 | contig 12022 bp, 15 predicted proteins | sample 1521681 | NCBI WGS metagenome assembly OFGE01 (sample SAMEA3504093, study PRJEB24116) | mouse gut metagenome | biome: mouse gut; feature: mouse-associated habitat; material: faeces | place: Denmark | collected 2011 | reverse complement strand
GGAGCTGAAATTCTCCCCCCTCCGGGGCAACCGGGCCATCCGGGTGGCCGTGTCGGAAGCCGTCTCCCGGAAGCTGCTCTGAAGCCGTCTCCCGGAAACCGTTCTTGATTCCCTCCGGCCCTCTGCCCTAAATCTCCGCCAGCTGCGCTTTCTCGATGCGCCTGATGCGGGTCCGGGTCAGACAGTTCCCGTCCGTCTTGTCACCTGCACAGTAGGCCAGCAGCATGGCATCCTCTGTAAAGCAGATCGCGCAATAGCAATAGCCTCTTCCCTTATCGGTTTCAAAAGCAACAGGTTCAGAGAAGGTCTTCCCGTTATCCCTGCTCACTGCGATCACCTGGGGATCCCTACCGCCTGTGAAAAACCCTGCCTGCTCCCTGCCATTATACTGGGGAATGGGATTCCAAATTGCATAAATAGCTCCGTCTGCATCCCGCTTCATACTCATGGGGCTGCAAGGCGAGGAAAACCGTGAGGGCTGGCTGGGGGTCCAATGCTCACCATTATCAATAGAGATAAATTCCCACTGATGCCCAATATCCGTCCTTGCCCAGCCATACAGGATGCCAGGTGAAAGTTCAATGACTCCCGGCTCCTGGAGGCCGCTGTGGCTGTATGCAGAATAGGGAAGGGTAACCTCTCCCCCTGCCTGTGTCCACGTAACCCCATCATCATCAGAATAGAAAAACTGTGCCTTGCTGCGGCCGTCAAAATAATTTACGCCGCTGTCCGGGGAGTTTTTCCATCCAACATCATGGCATGCCACCGGGATAATAATCCTGCCGTCTGCAAGCCGTACCACCCTGTCGTTGTTTGCCACAAAGAAACAATCCCTTGGGGTGCACATCACCCTCTCAGACCAGGTACGGCCGCCGTCAGAGGATCTGCGGAGGAACATCTGTGCCATGGTATAGGTGGTCCTTACCAGATAAAACAGGCCAATATCCCCGTTCTGCATCTCCAGAAGGGACACGGACATCACATTGACACCCTTTTCCCCCTTGTAGGTAACGATCAGTTCTCCGTCGTCAAAGGTGCGCCCGCCGTCTGTTGAACGGATCAGGCACAGATTGCAGAAGCTTTCATCTCTGTGGCTGTCTCCCTCATAGCAGCTGTAGACAAAAATAATCTCGCCGTTTTTGAGGACAAGAAACGCCCCCTCACTGTTTCGCGGGTTCTTCCGTTCAGCCGAAGGCATCAACTGTTTCGAGATAGTCCCTAATTCCACTTGTTTCATTATAAATCTCCTTTCTATATTGCAGTGGTCAGCCTTTTACAGCCCCCACCATGATTCCCTGTACAAAATATTTCTGAAGGAAGGGGTATACCAGTATGATCGGAAGAGTAACGATGATAGTGGTTGCCGCCTTCACGGTATCGGAATTCAGTTCCACCAGTTCCCCCATTGCCTCTGCCACACCTACCTGGGTATTCATTTTTTCTGTTATACTGTCCAGCATCCGGCGCAACGTATACTGCAGGGTGGTCAGGTTGGCGTTGCTTCTGCAGTATACCATATTGTCAAACCAGGCGTTCCACTGGCCAACCATCTGCCAGAGGGATACGGTGGCCAGCACCGGCTTGGAGACCGGCAGGATGATCCGGAAAAAGATATGGAAAGCATTGGCCCCGTCTATGCTGGCCGCTTCCTCCATCCCCTTATCAATAGAGAAAAAGTAATTTCTGATAATAATACAGTCAAACACCGAAAAAGCTGTGGGCAGTACATACACCCAGAAATTGTTCAGCAAATTCAGGTTTTTCATGTTCAGGTAAGCAGGGATCATGCCGCCGCTGATGAACATGGGGATTACGAAAAACGCCATAATCGGCCCACGGAACGGAATCTCCGAATGGATCAGGGAGTATGCTGCCATACAGCAGATGATTACATGCAGGAAAGTCCCTACAACCGTCCTCGCCACTGATACGAAAAATGCCTGGACAATCGCATTATCTTTTAGGCAGTAGGAGTAGGCGTCAATGGACCATACCTTTGGCCAAAGGTTCAAATCTATGTAAGAAATATCCTGGGGCCTGGAGAAAGAACGCACAATCATATCCCAGAAAGGAAATAAAATCGTTATGCAGAACAGAACCATAAACAGGATATTGCAAAAATCAAAAACTTTACTTGCGGTAGAAACCTTCATTTTCGTCCGATGTTGTTTCATTTTACTCACAGCCATTCCCTCCTTCTTAAATAATCTTATATTCCGGGTTTGCTTTTCTTGCAAACCAGTTTGCGATCATTACCAGTCCCAGGCTCACCACATTCTGGAACAGGCCCATTGCTGCCGAGAAGGAGAATTTACTTTCCACCAGACCTTTCCGGTATACATAAGTGGAAATAACGTCCGCCGTCTGATAAGTAGCATCGCTGTACAAGTTAAAAATCGGGTCAAAACCAACTGTGATCAGGTTACCAACGCTCAGGATCAGCATGGTGCACATAGTGGGCAGCATGGCAGGAAGCGTAATGTAAAGGACCTTATGGAACCGGTTGCCCCCGTCAATGGCGCATGCTTCATAAAGCTGCGTGTCAATGCCTGATATGGTAGCAAGATAGATAACGATACTGTAGCCGGTGCCCTTCCAGAGATTGGTCACCAGGTAAACAGGGACGAACATATCCGACTGCATCATAAAATATACAGACTGGTCCAGGATCCCCAGCTTTACCAGTAAAAGATTCACAACGCCATTCACTGGTGAAAGGATCTGATATACAAAAGTACCAACCACGACCCATGACAGAAAATGGGGCATATAAGTGATCGTCTGCACCGTTTTCTTGAACCGCAGGTTCATAAGCTCATTCACCAGCAACGTAAATATTATTGTCACCGGGAAGGATGTAAGCAGTGTGAGAACACTGATCTTGACCGTATTCTTCAGCACCCGCCAGAAGTTATAATCGCTGAACATCTTTTGAAAGTTTGCAAACCCTATCCAGTCGCTTCCCCCGATTCCCCTTGCCATCTTATAATCCTTGAACGCAATCACGATGCCGCCCAGGGGCATGTAGGAAAAGAGAAAAACCAATATGGCAGCAGGCAGCAGGAATATATAATAAGGCATTGCCCTTTTTACCCGCCGTGACAGATCCCCACTAGCAACCGCCGGTTTCCCTTTTTGTTTCTTCATCCTCTTCTCTCCTTTCTTTGGGATACAGCACTTTTTTCATTCTCCCCCCGCGGACTGGATATGTTTTAAGTGCATTCAGGATAATTTTTGCTCACTTTTCACCGTTTGAATTGTGCACTTTTTCATCCTTCCCATTATATATTTTTCATTTCTCTAACATTATATCACATTTTGTTCAATTATGCAATAAATTTTCACTTTTTTATTTAAATAAATATTTTTGCATCCGATACAATATTTTTCCTAATGCCCTTCCCCATTTCCAAAAGGATTTTATCTGCCTGCATAGCCAGCATCCTGTACAGTATGTTATAATTGGGGAAAAGGGGATCCGCCTGTGCCGGATTCCTTAAGACTGTTGAAAAAATCACCGGAGGGAGGATAACCATGGGAAAATACTTTGCCTTTTTCAGGCTCCGTTTCAGTATGGGGCTGCAATACCGGGCGGCGGCACTCTCCGGCATCATCACCCAGTTTGTATGGGGTGCCATGGAAGTGTTAATGTTCCGGGCTTTTTACCGTTCCCAGCCCCAGGCTTTCCCTATGGCGCTTCACGCCACCTGCACTTACGTATGGATGCAGCAGGCGTTTCTCGCCCTGTTTATGGCATGGATGATGGAAAATGAGATCTTTGACTCTATTGTCAGCGGGAATGTGGCTTACGAGCTTTGCCGCCCTGTGGGGATCTATCATATGTGGTTTGCCAGAAGCCTTGCCAACAGGCTTTCCAGGGCGTTGCTGCGCTGCCTGCCCATTTTGCTTGTGGCGGCAGCGCTCCCTGCCCCCTATGGCATGATGGCACCTGACAGCCCCCTTGCCCTGCTGTTCTTTTTCCTTACCATGTTTTTGGGCGTGGGGGTCACAGTGGCCTTTTGTATGCTGGTGTACATAGCCTGCTTTTTTACCGTATCCTCTATGGGGGTGCGCATGGTGGCAATATCTGTCGTGGACTTTTTCTCCGGCAGCCTGATTCCCCTGCCCTTTTTCCCCGCCAGGGTAAGGGCTGTTTTGGAATTGCTCCCTTTTGCCTCCATGCAGAATGTCCCCTTGCGGGCCTACAGCGGGGATCTAAGCGGGAGTGCCATGTACCGTGCCCTTTTACTGCAGATCTTCTGGCTCCTTGCACTGGTTGCCGCCGGAAAACTGCTGGAAATGGCGGCAATGAAAAAAATCACCCTGCAGGGGGGCTGAGCCTGCCACCCCCAGCCAGGCAGGTTTTTCCAGGAAGGAGTTTCATGATGAGATTATATGGGAAATTTTTTTTGATACATTTAAAGAGTGTGGCAGCCTATAAGGCCTCCTTTGTTTTGACCACCATGGGGCAGTTCCTCACTACCTTCACCGTGTTTTTAGGCGTCCACTTTATGTTCCAGCGTTTTTCCTCGGTGGAAGGGTTCACCTACAGCGAGACCCTTCTGTGCTTTAGTATCACCCTGATGGAATTTTCCCTGGCAGAAGCCTTTGCCAGGGGCTTTGACTCTTTTGGTTCTATTGTAAGGCAGGGGGAATTTGACCGGATCCTGGTCCGCCCAAGAAATGAAATATTACAGGTGCTTGCCAGCCGTATGGAATTTTCCCGGCTGGGGCGCATGGCCCAGGCGATAGTGATGTTTGTATATGGCATTTCCACAAGCCAGGTCCACTGGACTTTTTATAAAGCCCTGACTGTGATGTTTATGCTTATCGGGGGAGTGGCTGTGTTCAGCGGCCTTTTTATGGTGTATGCCTCCCTGTGCTTTTTCACCCTTGAAGGGCTGGAATTTATGAATATCTTTACCGACGGGGCCCGGGAATACGGCAAATATCCTGTGAACATCTACGGGAAAAGAGTGCTGCAGCTTTGTACTTTTGTGGTCCCATATGCGCTGATCCAATATTACCCCCTTCTTTATCTGTTAGGGCGCGGGAAACCTTATTACAGCCTGCTGCCCTTTGCCGCCTGCCTGTTCCTTGTACCCTGCTTCCTTATGTGGCGGCTGGGGATGCGGCATTATACCTCCAGCGGGTCCTGAAATACAAAGACCTAATTTCTCATAGATCTCTGTCATACATCCATTAAAATCCCTGCTATACCGTTCAATGCAGATTCGGGTTTAAAATTGCAAACTTTAAAAGTAAGTTCACACTCCATCCATGTCACAGGCATTGTTGAATGCAACACAGAATTTGCCCATGGGATCTATATCATTCAGCCGCCCGAATGCTTCGCTGCCCCAATTGTCTTTATGCCCTTTGAATTGCCAAACGCAGCTTTACTTCATCTGGCAAGAGGCCTATGGTGCCGCTCTGCTCCATGGCCTTATCCCTCTTCCATTCTTGACAATCTTCGGCGATTGCACTATAATGAACACTGCTCAGTTTGAAAAGAAATATCTGGTCTTTGAACTGAGTTTGACCCTATAAAGGAGGATGAGCCTAAATGAAAAAGTATCTAAACTTTTCCTTGGTTTACGCTGTTGCTGCTATGGCAGGCGGTGTTTTCTACCGGGAGTTCACCAAGTTCCATAGCTATACGGGCGCGACGGCCCTGGGCAAGGTACATACCCACCTGTTTCTGCTGGGAATGCTGGTATTCCTGGTGATAGCCCTGTTTGCAGCCCATTACGACCTTCAAAAAATCAAAACTTTCCGGGTATTTTTATGGATCTACAATATTGGCCTGCCATTGACAGCGGCCATGCTGTTCGTCCGGGGTGTGCCCCAGGTGCTGGGGCTGGCCTTGTCTGATGCCGTTAACGCCTCTATTTCAGGAATCGCAGGCATTGGCCATATTTTGACCGGGACGGGAATCATTTTATTGCTATTATCCCTGAAAAAACTGGCTGATAACGGAGGATGAATCCATGGAAGCCGGTGCCTTCCCCGGAAAGCAGCACAGCCCCTGTGTAAACCGCAAGGGCATTCCGTAAATTTTATCCCCCCACTTGCTCCCTTTAAGGGAACTGGAAAATGGGGGCTTTTTCCGGCTGTGAGCAATGTTATGTTACTGTTTTTCTTTTTTTTCCTGGTTTTTTCAATGTTTGTGAATATTTTCTTATTATGGTATAGTTAACTTAGCAAAAATGGGAATACTATGTGCAATGCAAATCATGTGCTGCTTCAAAAATTTGCATCCGAAAACATGAAATTAAAAAATCCACCTACGAAATGGAGAAATCATGGAAGAAGAAAAACGCAGACAAATAGTTGAAATTTCAGGCATTGCCTTTACATGCTTTCAGGAGGTCATGGAGCATTCTAATGAAGAAGAAAAGGAATTTATCAATAATAATTTTGATATTTTCATAAACATTTTCAACCATACTGTCTTAACAACCTATAATTTGCTAAAAAAGTAGGAACCACCTGAATCCCGCCCCAGACAGAAAATATGGGTATCCCCTGCCGGCCTGACCTGACCATAGGGCAGGGGAACCATAAAAAAGATGGCTTGTTGTTATAGACATGATATAATTATTTCAGATGAATGAATCAAAAGCTGTGGGGAAATTACATAATTATGATAGATGAATTAGTGCTAAGATACCTTTCCTTGTCAGATAAATTGAGGAATGGATACAAAAATAGTCTAGGGATTGCAAGCCATACATGGAATGAAACACTTTCCAGGATAATACCCGTTGTCCCCGAAGCCTTCCGGGCAATATACGGAAAAATAGCAGGGACATATAGAAATATCGGGAATCAAAAGTATATGGATTTTGTTCCGGGTTATAGGCTGATACATATTGAGGAATTAGAAAATGAATACCACACCCTCCTACATATGTTAGTATTAGATGATATCAGCGAAGCTGAAATAAGGGCAATCATGCCTTTATTAGCCGACGGTTCATCTTGCTATATCTGTTATGTGGAAACAAAAAATAATGAAGAAGCTATTTTCCATTATTCTCCCCACGAGGGCCTGCAAATGATGCATACTTCCATAGAATTATTTTTCAAAACGATCATTGCTTTTTACCAAAAAGGGGTATTTTATTTGGATCAGGATGGCTTTCTTGATTATGATTTTGAACAAGAGGGCCTTATTGGCGCTGAATATAATCCGGGCATAGATTATTGGACAGAATAACTAATTGAATTTAAGGAGATAGAGAAACGTGAGGAAAATAAGTTTATTTATTGCAATGAGCCTTGACGGATATATTGCAGACACGAAGGGCAGCGTTGACTGGCTGAACGGGCAAGGCAATGATGATGGGAATTTTGATGCCTATACTGAATTTGCCAAAACCATTGACACGGTCTTAATGGGCTGGAATACTTATCATCAAATCGTTACCGAACTTTCCCCCAAAGAGTGGGTATATAACGGATTTACAACCTATGTTATCACCCATAATGGGCATACTTCCTCTGAAAAAATCCGATTTGTAAACATAGACCCTATTGATTTAGTTAAAAGGCTGAAAGAGGAAGACGGAAAAGACATATGGATATGCGGTGGGGCTAATCTTGTCCAGCAGTTAGTAAATGAAGATCTAATTGACTATTATCATATCACTGTGATTCCTACGCTTTTAGGTTCAGGCATCCGGCTTTTTGAAAATGGAAAGCATGAGATCAAATTAAGATTGCTTCATACACAGTCCTATAATGGTATGACAGATTTGATTTATACACGAAGATAATTTCCAGTTTGTAAGCTTTCTCCATAAGTTTCCCTTATTTTTGCCCTCAAGGGTTTTTATCTTATGCCACTTTATGTTGGGAATGATAGCGGTGGTCAGGATGGCAGTACTTTTTCATTAATAAAGATTTCATTTTCGGAAGTTTCAGCTTGTAGCACTTCAGGAAGATATCTTCTTTGCCATATCATCTGATTCCGGTAAGATAGCACTTCCCGTGTATAAGTGGCAAATAAACATACCTTCCATCAATTTCGTAAACATTTGTGCCGCTCTGCCCGACTTACATAGTTTCTTTCATCTTCAATGGTATATGCAGGAACAAGTTTTTTTAGTTCTCCGTAATAGTCTTTAGTCGTATTCAATAAATGACATATTTCTAACGGATTCCAATATTCTAAATCAGCTTTTCCACAGATAAAACCACAGGATTTGTCAAAATTTCCTATGGAAACAAGTGCTTTTTGATAGGTTTTCAAATCCTCAACCGAAAGATTGTCAATCACAGCCATAATATCAATATCACTGTTTTCAGTTTCTTCGTTACGGAGATAGCTGCCCTGTAATCCAATATACATCAGCCTTTCACCAAAAACGTCTTTTAATAAAATTATTAATTCGTCAACATATTCATCTATCCTAAGCATTCTGGATCACCTATCTCCTCATTTCCAAGATATTTCATGTATTCTTTTCCCTCATGAAAATTCATTATCGGGCGGCGAAGTTTTGATGGGTACAACGGTAATTTATTTAATATAGACAGATCCAGCCAACCAAACCCAACCTGGTTAGTATCACCTTGAAGTGCTGCATTGGGGGTATTACCCAAATAATCACATAAAAATACTAAATCCATTCTGTGAAAACTCTCACCGTGAACCCCCTCTATAACAAACAGCAAATCTTTACATTTAACCTCTATTCCTGCTTCTTCTCTAACTTCCCTTTCAACAGTCTGAGGAAGTATTTCCTCACAGTCTTGGCCTCCGCCGGGTAAAATGTACCATTCCTCCTTGCCATCATTCAATTTTATTGCAAGCAATTTACCATTTTGAATTATAACTGCTTTTGCAGAAGTTCGTATTTGCCTTGACATATTTATAATCCTTTCTTATCCTCTATTGAATAAATTCACATATCTTATCTTCTCAATATCATGATTAATCATTTGATTATACCACTTACAATCTCCATTTTCCACCATAAATCAGGGCATAGCAATCGCCACACCCCACATTTCTTATCGATATGAGGAAGGTGAATTCATGGCTTTGTCAGATGGCCAGCGTTTTGCCATGTATACCGCACAAGAAATCGAAAGCGAGTACCACCTCCAAAGGTGTGCATACCCGCTTCCCATTCCCATATTCTCAATCTATTTCCCCAAAAATGAACACCCTCCAAGGCCGCCCATTCACAGATTCGGATACCACCGCAGCAAATCTTCATCCCCATTCTCAATCAAAATATTCACCGCATAATACAGCCACTCCTCCGGCGTGGGGATCTCTCCCTCATGGGGAATCGCCTCCCACTGCGCCCGCTTCTTCGGGTCAGAGCCATTCATCCCCCGCCCCTGATCCGTGCCGAGATAATCTCCCGCATCTCCTCCACCGTGATACCCCGCTCACGGGCAAGCCTCTCAAATAAATGTTCTCCCATGCAAAAAACGCCTCCTAACTTCCTATGATAGCATATCCATTTATCCACCATACTATGATTATGTTCCTTCTGGGTTGTATGTGCTTTACTGATTATGACTACTATATCACCCATTTGGAAACTAAAATAGATACAAATGGAAATGGGTGGTGACGCTGATGGAAATGGATATCATAAAACATATAAAAGACCTTATGGATGAACGAGGCTGGACAAACTACCGGCTCGGAAAAGAAGCCGGCCTTTCCCAGTCCACCATCACAAACCTTTTCAACCGCAACAATGCCCCGACCATACCGACCCTGGAGGCCGTATGCCGGGCATTCGGTATTACTTTATCGCAATTTTTCTCCGAGGGAAATACCCCCGCCGAACTGACCGAGGAGCAGCGCACCTTATTCGCCGCATGGAGTACCCTGAATGACGGCCAGAAAGAAGCCCTGCTCCTTCTCATGAAACGCATATAGACCAGAAAAATCCCGCAGGCTCTGCTATCCCAAGAACCTGCGGGCTTCGTTTTTTTCTGCTATGCCGCCTTCCATCTATCCGCCGGAACCTCCACCTGCGTATGATCCCGGAAAGTAAATACCATGCGCATATCCTCATATACCTCCACATGATCCACCGTGGCATACCAGAGCTCCTCGTCAAATTCCGCCACCAGCCCCTCCCGGCTGGCCAGCTCCTTCAGGAACAGGGATATCTTCGTCCTCTTGGCAATGCGCCCCAGCCGCAGCTCCCCGATCTCCGCCAGCCGCAGCCTCGCAGCCTCGTACCGTTCACAGTACCCATTATACTTCCGTTCGTATTCCGCCTGATCCATGGCCTTCTGGGCATTATCCGAAATGACCTTCCGTATCAGCCCCATGACCACCTCGCCCTCGTTTTGGAGCCTCTCCTGCTCAGCATCCAGATCCGCCGTATCCGTAAGCGCCTCCATGACCTCCCGGTATGCCTCCATGATCTCCGCCCGGTTCCCCAGCACCTCATTGAAAGCCGCAAGGAAAGCCCGCCGGATATCCCGCTCGGTAAGGTGCGGCGTCCGGCAGCCCTTCCCCCTGTGCTTCTCGTTGCACTGCCAGACCAGCACCCGGTTCGGCGTATTGGAATGCCAGACCTTGCTCCCATAGAAGCCGCCGCAATGTCCGCATACGATCTTCCCTGAAAACGGATGGGTGCTGCTGGTAAACCGCCCGTCCGCCTTGCGCTGCTTCATCTCATATTGAACCAGATCGAATATCTCCGGCTCAATGATCGCCGGATGGCTGTTTGCCACATAGTACTGCGGCACCTCCCCCTCATTCAGCTTGCTCTTTTTCGTAAGGAAATCCACCGTGAAACTTTTCTGCAGCAGCGCATCCCCTTTGTATTTTTCATTGGTAAGGATACTTTCCACCGTATTAGGCCGCCAGTTCCTTTTCCCCGCCGGGGTAGGAATCCCCTCCCCCGTCAGATAGCTGGCTATGGCGGAGGGTGATTTCCCATAGAGGAAAAGCCGGTAGATAAGCCGCACCGTAACCGCTTCCTCCTCCACGATCTCCGGCAGCTCATCCTTGCCCTTCTTATACCCAAGGAACCGCCCATAGGGCAGGCTCACCTTCCCGTCCGCAAACCGCTTCCGCTGCCCCCAGGTCACATTCTCGGAAATGGAGCGGCTCTCCTCCTGCGCCAGCGAGGACATGATGGTGATCAGCAGCTCCCCCTTGGAATCCAGCGTCCAGATGTTCTCTTTCTCGAAATATATCTCAATGCCCCTGTCCTTCAGCTCCCGGACTGTCGTAAGGCTGTCTACTGTGTTCCTCGCAAAACGGCTGACCGACTTCGTGATGATGAGATCTATCTTCCCGGCTTTCGCATCGGCAATCATGGTTTTAAAGCCTTCGCGTTTTTTAGTGGAAGTTGCACTGATGCCTTCGTCCGTATATATTCCGGCAAATTCCCAGTCGTCACGCCCCTGGATGTAACTGGTATAATAGTCCACCTGCGCCTCATAGCTTGTGACCTGGTCCTCATGGTCGGTGCTGACACGGGCATATCCCGCAGCCCTGCGTTTCTTCTTGCTGCCTATGGGAATCGCTGTGTACTTACTGATGGTAGCAGGTATTGTTGTCACTTTTCTCTGCGCCATTCTTTTCCACGCTCCTTCCGTATCTGTTTCATGTGTTCACTCATTTTCTGCTGTCTCTCCGGTGTAAAAGAACTTTTAATGGATTCCTTAAATTTTGCCCTCTGTTCCTCTGTCCATCTGTGGCTCAGTCGCTTGAAGTCCCACAGCCTGTTTTCGATGCATCCGTCCTTGAAATGGAAAGCAATCTCTGTGTCCGAGAGGACAGAAATGTACTCGACCCGCTCTCTGAAAACATCTTCATCGAATGTTTTCAATCCGAGAACCGCTGCTGAAAGTTCCCGCAGTCGGTCGTCCCGCAACCCCTTCGTGACGCATCCGTCCCTGTCGGCGCACCTCCAGTATGCTGTTTTCTGTCCTCCGGCGGCAGGCTGCGTGGCTTTTCGGAAATTGCAGCCGCAGTGTGCGCATTTTATCTTCGCTGTAAAGCAGGATGCGCCCTTGGGATTGGTGC